>Ga0194133_10000323_pt1 | contig 103153 bp, 76 predicted proteins | sample TA2KigOf40mmetaG_FD_155448 | JGI IMG/M metagenome (GOLD analysis project Ga0194133, IMG submission 155448) | Freshwater microbial communities from Lake Tanganyika, Tanzania - TA2015055 Kigoma Offshore 40m | ecosystem: Environmental > Aquatic > Freshwater > Lake | place: Tanzania: Lake...
CTTCATCGGTCGCATCAACACGATTAGCAAACAAATCACTCACTTGTTGTCTAAATTCATTCAAAGATTGCTCTGAAAGCGAAGGTAACATCTGCTGAAGCTGACGAACCCTATCCCCAAAAAGCATTCCTCCCGTTGCCTGTAAGTTTTGTTGTTGCTTAATAAAATTATTTAAAATGTCTTGAATTTCTTGAGCTCGACCCTTCGCCTGATTGAACATCGCAACCTGAAGCAGCTGGACAATAGCTGTCAACTGAGCAAGCGTTGCTTGAGATCTTAACAGAAGAAGTTGTTGAGCTTTTTGAACAAAAGAATCTTGTAAAACATCATTAAGTACTTCACTTCCAGAAAGCATGTTACTCAAATCTTGAATTCTTTCCTGAAGAAGAGGAACTCGCGCAACTTCTTTTACTAAGGCAGCAAGCATTCGCGGATAGCCCTTTTGCTTATCTGACCGCACAATATTAAGCCAGGATACTTGATTTACAAGATCTGAAAGCGCTTTAAGCTGCTCTGATGAAGCCTCAAACCTTCCCCCAACCAATGCAGAAAGCTGAGAAAGATACCTGTCAATTTTGCTTGCATCCAACGAGGAAATTCTATTGTTCAAATCAGCTATTTGTTGATTAAAAGATAAAATTGTTTGTTTTCCAAGCTGATCTTTGTACCCCTGAAGCTGATTTATTAATGGCGATAATTCAGTTCGCTTTTGCAGCTGATTAAACGCTACCAATTTTATCGCTGCAATAATTTGATCAAGAATAGCAACATCATTTGTTTGATCTTTCAATTTGACCAAATTCCCAACCTGAGCAATAAATCTATTTTGATCCTCTGGCAATGTTAATGAATTTTTTGCATTTGCGATCAAATAGGCTGACAAATCAGTAAACAAAATAGGCTTTGCTAAACCATCAATCGCAGATTGAACCTTAGCCAATAACACATTAGAATTTCCTGCACTACGAACAACAGAATTCCAAAGAACCTTTTGAAGCAACTCGTTCAATCTTTTAATTTCAGAATCAACCGCATCAAAGCGAACAGAAACAAGCGCCTCTAGTTTTACAACATAATCAGAAAGAGCAGTCCCTGTATCATTAAGATTTGTTATTTCATTTTCTAGTTCTGTTAATTTTTCATTATAAGATTTTGATGCTACTTGCATGCCTGAAACGGGCAATGCAAGCTTAGAAATTAACGCATTGACTTCATCTTTCGCCGATGCCATTTGATTTTGAGATGCAAAAACCAACACTTCTTGCAATCGTTTATAATCAAAACCTTCTGAAATTGCTTGCTTCTTTCCATCATCTGAAACCAAATAAGTACACTTATCAAAAAAATCAGTAATCATTTGCGTAGAACTAAAATTTGGATAATCACGCAACAACGCAGCTAAATGATTATAATGATCTACGTACGGAACTGTTTGCTCCAATCTTTTAAGAAGATCTGCTGCTCTTTCCTTTGCCCCTCTGGTGACAAAAAAGAATCTACTTTGAGTAACAATCGATTGTAACCAACTGGTCAAATCAGCGATATTCGCAGCAACCCCCTGTGCTCGATTATTTACCAGCGTATCAAGATCCTTGATAAACTGGGCAGACTCGTCGGCATTTAATGTTGTAGCCTGAGCTTTTGAATCTAAATCTGTTAATCGTGATTTTATTTGAGCTACAGCATCTGAATATGAAACATAATCTTTTTGACTAAACATTTTTGCTTGTGTTTGCAAAATAGCAATCAATTGATCAACCTCTGTTCTTTTTGAAGCCATTTGAAAACGAGCTGCTCGATTTAATAAATTTTCAGCCATCACCAAAACAGCTTTATCTTTTATCGTTTCTCGCTGATCAACAAGCATTTGAGCCTTCGCCAAAAAGAAGTTAACATCATCTGGCGCAAACGATTGATTATTCAATCGCGCATTTAATAGCGCTATCAAATCTGTTACCGGAACTGGCTCTGAAAGAGTCTTTACTAAAGCGGTAAGCGCCTTAAGTCGTACTTGACCAGGCTCATTTTGAACAATTGGATGCCAAATCAACTTATCAATATAACTTTTTAGCAACTCATAATCACTTGCTGCGCCCTCTGCTCTCTTAGAAACAAGATCTGTAATTTTTTTAAGAATTTCGCCAACGGTATCATTAGCAATTCTCTCATTAACAAGACTATTTACAGCTTGTGTGTATTTCAATCCAATCTGCTCTGAAGGAACATATGCTTCAATCACATCGCAAATTTTTAAAACTTCACTAGATCTGTCAGAAAGCTGATTAAATGCCAATCTTTTAAGAAGCGCAACAGCTGCAATTCGTGCATTTTGATCGGCCGATGAAACTAAATTATCTGCCATTTTCTGAGAATAGCCAACCAATAGATTTTTTGTCTCTTCACTGATTTTTGAAATGTCCGATGGTAAGGCTGAAGCCATAACATTAGCTGCATTATAATAATCACTGTACAATAGCGGTTGTGCAAGTTTTGAAATAGCAGTTTCTAATCTAGCAATAGATTGCCTAGAAGGATCATCTGCTATTCCAGGAGCCCTCATCGCAGCTTGAATCACATTACGCAATCGTAAAACATCTTCTTGTTTTGCATTAATTCGATCGGCAACAGCTACATTAACCAAAGAAATAAAAAACGCTGCCGTAACACTATCAACTATTTCAGAAGATCCTCGATTAAGCTCAGAAACCTTTGTTGAAAAACTTAATGATGAAAATTTTGCAGTTAATCGAGCAACAACAGTTTGATCTGAAGATCCCGCTAAAACCTGATTTAATGGTGCATTTAACTGCGAAACTATCGCATCAATGTTTTGAGCTCCTGTCTGAGCACTCGAGTCACTTCCAAATTGATTAGCTTTTGCAAATGCCAAGATTTGCCCAAGAGATGTTTTAAGATCAAACTTCTCAGATGCCGCTTGCTGTCGAGCATCAATCGAGGCTAAGAAAGTTGCTTTTTCCAAAAAGTCCATTTTGAGCTGAGAATCAACAAACTGCGGATATCGTTTAAGCATTTGCTGTAAGTTTGCAACACGTTCAGAAATCGAAACCTGAATCTGTAAAGATGAAACTATTTTCTGAATCAAAGACATGCCATCTTGTTTACTAAAAATAAGTCGACTTGTTCCAACAGCACTCGAGGTCAGCCATCCAATTAAATTATCAACCTGAGAAGGAGTTCCATCAAGCTTGTTTTCGACTAAATTCTGCAAATCATCAAAAAAGCCCTGTGTTTCTGAATCACTTAACGGACGAGTTGCGCCCTGAGTATCAAGCACCGTTAATTTGGCTTTTATTGTATTAATTTTTTGAATATACGTTTCTTCTGCCGATCCAGTTAAAGACGCTTTATAACTCGTTAATTGAGCAATTAACTGATCAAGCTGTTGGCGCTGAGCAGAAACCTGATATCTCGAACCCCGAGTTACAACTTTTATAGCCGCATCAATAACCCCTGGATCACTTTGGCCTGCTCGTTGAGCGGTAAGCTGACCAGCCCTCAGAACAAAATAACTGACATCTGATTCTGCAAAAGAAGCATTTTTATCCAACATCTCTGACAAATATTGTACAATTTCAGAAAATGGAATTGGTTGTTTTACTATAGCTATCAATCCATTAATCTGAGCGTCAAATCGCTGTTTTCCTGCACCAACTGGTCTTTGATTTAATACTTGAGGATTCCACAAAGAATCATCCAAAATTTTATTCAACCGCGAAATATCTGATTCAACACCCTTAACGCGTTGATTTACTGCAGCTGTTGCTTCGGTAATAAACTTCTCCATATCTGCAGATGATGATTTTGCTGAAATATTTTTAAGCAATTGATCTAACGTATCCAGTAACGCACTAAATGATGCTGGAACATTTTGAGCTTTTACATAATTTTTAATTAAGTTACTCACCGGAACCAAGTTGTTTTTTCTATCAAACAAATAGGTATACGCCGCTGAATCAAGAACAGCACTAACCGTAGCGCGCGTTTCATCTGTCGAAGAATCAAGCAATGCTGTCAGCCTAGTTGCATAAGCAACAAATAAATTTTTTGTTACATCATCAATTGAACTCGCAGGCTTAATTTGTCTAATTTTTTCTGCCAAAGGCTGAAGCAACACAACAACATCAGCAAACTGCACTGGCGTTGCAAGTTGCTGCCCCCAGAAATCAAGTAATTTTACAGATCCTCCCGGCGCATTTTGAGTATTAACTTTCGTATAATCATTCATCAAAATTGCTTGATGTAAACTTTTCATTTTATTGAAAAGAGATTCATTAAACATTGGTCTATCGACCATTGCCAATCCAAATAATGTCAAAAACTGAGTCGCTTTATCTGCCGTTGTAACAGAAGGAAACAATCCCTCAAGAGTTGTAATTTTTTCAGCTGGCGCCAACATAGAAAAAGACGCTGGAATGTCCTGAACCAACTGAGCATTGTACAAGGCTTTTAGTGAATCTATAGTTGGAACTTGTGCATCCGCAGGAAATTGAGTCAAAGAATTTGCAAACGATTTTGCAATTTGATTCAAAACTTCCATAAATGGAATTTCAACATTTTTAAAATTCATATACGACTTGGCATCAACTCGAGGCTGTTGGATATAGTTTTTAAGCTCAAATAAAACTAATTTTAAATCACCTAGTGTAACAACTGCGGACAATAAGCCTCGATAAGCAGTTACTTTTGCCGCATCATCAGACAGTACTCTAATATCAGTCAGCTTTTTTTGAAGAGATGAAATAACTGTATAAAATATTTTTGTAGCACTAACATCTTGAACTGGAGGCAAAACTGCAACCGTTGAACTTTCATCAAAAAAGCGTACCAATCCATCAACAGAAACTTTTAATAATCCATCTTTATCTTTTCGCTTCAACGTAAATTTACTTCCGGCCGATACGGTTATAGAAATTTTACCAGGCTCTCTTACTGGAATCATTTCAAATGCAGCTGCCGCATCAAATTGCCCATCAAATTTTGCACAACTCATCCCTGCCAATCGGTCCGTTAATAAATCTGAAGGACTTGCACCAAAAGGAACAGCAATATCGGGCGCGCGCAATACAAGATTATTTAAAAAAGGAGACTGAAATCCAACAACACTGCCATCTGATTGGCTTTTAACCACAACCATTTGCACAGAAGGATCTAATAAATAAGCATCTCCTGAAACAACTTTAACTGTACCGTCTTGCTGAACCTGCAAAAATCCTGATTCTTGGTCCGCAACCTGAAGAACAACAATATCTCCTGCGGTCAAACCAGAAATGTCATTTGCCGAAACATCAACAACGTATCCATCGCTTATTTTTTTTAAAATTTCATTATAAACCGTTTTATCAACATAAGCTGCTAAGCCCTTTGGCATCCAACTTAAAATAAGTTTATCAAGACCAGACGATTGCCACGAGGCCCATTTTGCTTTTGACTTTACCGCACCACTTACCAATAAATTCAACTCCTGAAGAAGAAGATCTACATGAAGACTCGTTAAAATTTGCTCTGCAAGTGTAACATATCCATCAAAGCGCACCTTATCCTGAGACTCCGATCGCAAACCTGAAAGTCTTTTAATAAAACCATCTACAGGAACAAAGCTAAAAACCGTTGCTGGAACTTTGTACGCTGGAAGCGTTGCCGAAGACGCAGAAATATCCAGGGATCTTAATACATTATCCTTGTTAACGTAAAAAAAACCCTGACTTTCAAGATTTCTAAGCGAATACATTCCTACAGCAGAACCCTGAGCAGTTAAAACAAATTTTTCTGCTTGCCCTGCTGTTGTACGCAAACACGTTGCACGTGCAATGTCTGCCTTAGCTTGCGCTAACCACCCTGCAACATTTGTTGTAACAGCTCCCGCTTGAATATATCGATTATTTGCAACAGGAGACTTAAATGAGACGTTTCCATTGGCATCAACTTCCGCAATAAATTGCGCATTAGGATCAACCAAATCTCTTTGAGCCGAAATAACCGTAGCCCCATCACCAAGCGTAACCATAGTCCCAGCACCAGTAGTAATAACCAAAAGAGCATCTTTAATCGGAGATCCGTCTGGAAACGCCGGACCTGCTGATGTTGTGTTCATTCCAGCATTTACAGAAAGCTCAAGTGCCGAAATAGCGTTATTTTGCAAAGCATAAACAGCACTATTTGTGGAATTTTGAGTCACCATATTTTGTCGTAATTTTTGAATTAATGTTTTTGCAAGACTTATGCCTCCTGCATCAGAAAACGTTTTCCATCCCGCTGCGCTAGACCGATTGGAGTCAACATACATCTGAGCTTCGGCAACTAAAAATAAAAAATCATCCAGCGTTGAAATAGCAGTACTATCCAAAAGACGCGTGTAACTTGTAAGCCGCTGCGATGCATCAGCGATTAATCTTAAATCCGATAAAGACTTATGAAATGCTGTAAATTTAATAAAAGAAATAGGGGTTGCATCACCAGCACGATATGGTACAAATGTTCCATCTGCAGATAAATTTGAATTTGGATCCAAGACACGAACAGACAAATCTCCAGCGATATCAACTTTTAAATAACCACTACCTGGCTCGTAATTTGCACTTCGAACAATAAATTGCCCCTGAACACCACTCACAGGCTCCAAGAAAAATTTACCCACGACAGGAGAAGATGAACTAAAATCCGTACCAGAAAGAGCTAAACGTGTAATTTTTTGTCGTTTTGTTGGCAGCCATCCCGGAGAAGCAACAACATCTTCTGCGCTCAGATACTTACCCCCTGCAGAATTTACCTGCAAACCAAAAACATCAAAATCTACTACTAATTTAAAAACAGCAGTTGTATCTAATGGATCTTTTCCAGTCGCTTCCAAAACAATTCCATCATCCGTTGAAACAGCATTCATATATTGCGGAGCGCCGTTAACATTTACCTTAATAATCACCAATTCACCATTTGCAGGAGCTCCAGCAGGCAATCCAGGTTTTGTAAGTAATTTATTAATTAAACTATCTGGATCTGTAATTTCCGCGGTCGAAAAAATAGGTGATGATGCGAGCGTTGTTGGATCAATCGCAGCTCTGAAAAAATCTCTTCGACGTCTTAAAGACGTAAGTAATTGATAAAATGCTTTATTCGTTTCATCACTAATAAAATTTACCCAAATCGTATCAGAGTCAGACATTCGCGAGGTATCATTAACACTCAAAAGAGCTGTCTGAAAAGCAACATTTTCATCATACAATGTTGCAAAATTTTCATCTTGCGTTTTGTATGAAATTAATAACCTGTTGGCAACACTCGTTAAAGCATCTCTAATATCCGCAAGAGCTGTTGTTGGAATTCGATACCAATTATTTCTTACAACAGCGCCAAGATCTACAGGTGCTGCAAAAACTAATGGTCCTGCAGCATTATACACATCAATAAACGATGATTTCGCAGCAGCGGCTTTTATAGCTTTTGAATAATTTGAAGCAGCATCAAGAAGCGAAACCTGATTAGCCTTCAATGGATGCTGAAAAAGAGCTCCAAAAACCGCAAAAACAACGGCTAGTCGCCATACTTTACAAAAATTCATCATACAATTATGTCCTTTAATTACCTAAGCTCGCTGAGCATAAATAAAAATTTTCTTTTAAATACAACTCAAAGATCAGCCCAACAATATTCAAAAGAAACGGGGCCAAATCAATGATTTCTCAAATTTTTTTATTTTTAAGACAAGAATCTACAAAAAATGATGGGGGGAGTAAAAACTCCCCCCATCAAAATTAGATGCCAATACCACTTGAGCTTACAAGTCCAACTGATGGCTTAGGTGCGGTTGAAGCCGCTGGACTATCAACCGATCCATAACTATCAACACCAGTATCTGCGCCATTTGAAATGGTGAATGAAATACCCTGCGCAGAAAGCTCTCCCACCACGTCACTCAGAACCGGTCGCAAATTGCCTGATATTTTTGGAGCAATTGTTGGATCATTCAACATACTGTTAAGTAACGTTGCAAAATTAAAGAGATCGAGCTGACCTGCGCCCTTCAAAATAACACGCGTCTTCCAGAGTGAAATTTTTCTAATAAAGACATCTCTTGCTTCGGTAAATGCCGCGGAATTCTGGTCTTTAACAGATCGTAAAGCCCTCATAACATCATTAACAATAACCATAAACGCTGTGCCAGAAATAAGTGGATAGACCAACCGAGGAAGAAGCGCATTTACTTTTGCAACCGCATCAGCATCATCTCGTAATTGATTTGCTCGTGCTCGGAATAACAAGTCTTTAGCTTGAGCCAAATCATAGTCCTGCGCAGATGCCAATGCAAGCCATGGAACAGCAACAACCCTATCCAACAAGGAAAGAACATATGTTTTTTCATTCGCAGTAAAGCGATCTTTTCCACCAATCCAACGAGTATCTAAATATTTAATAAATTCAGCATACGTTACAGGAAGATTAGCCTGCTCCATTAATGCGGAAACGGCCTCTTTTTTCTTTGTTTGATTAATAATTTTATTATAAAAGACCCCTTCAGATACCCACGTTGTAACAGTAGTAATCAAATCAAACGATAATGCTGCAGGAGAAGAACTTGTTGCTGGCTTGATAACAACCGCATCCGTTCTGTCGTTAATTAATGCTGTCAAATTCATCATAAAGTCATCAACGCATGTTGGCGTCAGCAAGAAATCTAGATAATTTTTTAGACCCAAGAATCGATCGTTATAAGAAATAACTTGTTCATTAGATTCAAAATTCTGCAAGAAAATAAGAACCTTGCCCAATTCTGTTGGTTTTTTTGCAGAATCAAACAACATTACCCCAAAATTGTCTTGCACTAACGTTAATAAATTATTGAACTTCGATCTAACTTCTTCGCTGCTAAAATCTTTCCAAACCTGAGAGTCTTTATCGTTTCGCGCAACATCAACCATTTTTGACAACTCAGCCAAGAAGATACGCAACTCTTCGCTTGATTTAACCAATGGAAGAATTCGCGCATAAACAGCAAACCGTGCAATATAATTTTTCTCACTTCGTGCTGCTAACAACATTTTGTAATACTCATCAAAGACCGTCATTGTAAATGTGGTACCACCAATGTCCTCATTTGCGGCTGAATTTGTATTTCTCACAACGACTGTTTTTTTACCAAATGGTTTTAACGTCAGAGGATCAACTGTCCTCAATCGAGAACTAACAACAAAATTAACTGATTGTGTTTCTTTTGAATCAGTTGGCACGGCGGCAGGCTGCTGCTCAGACGGCAAACCCGTACCGGTAACCCATGATAAATACCCTCCTGTTGCAGTATTTATGAGCTGGACAGTTCCTGCAATAGGATCAACTACCTCAAGCTTAAATGTTTGATCATCAGATTGAGACAATGAAGCAAAAGTTTTCCCCGTTAACGAAATTTCTGTTTGAGCGTTTCTTTTAGCAGCAATCCAGGTTGCTCCCGCGGCAGAATCAACCACAACCGATTTAACATAGGTATTTGGCACAAGCGTCGATCTTAAACCAAGCATGCCCTTTTTTGCATCGGTAATAAATTGACACGAAGGATCAAACAAATCATCTCCACCATCTAGGCCTGCGGCAAGAACATACACAGATCCATCAAATTGACTTGGCACCACTCGAACATATTTTGGATTTGCTCCCATCGTTCTGAGAACCATAATCGATCCCTTAGCCGGAACTCCACCAACACCCGTTCCTACATACCCAGCATCCAGTTTTGCAGAAAGTCGATCAATATCGGCTTTAAAGGTTTTTTGATAACTTTGATCTTGTTCAAGCTGATTAACAATTGCAGCCAAACTCGCACGTGCATCCGCATTCGATGGATCATTCAAAAAGACACTCCATTTTTCAGCGGTTGCGGTAATTTGAGAGATTTCTTGTTCGATAGAATCTATAAATACTTTACGATCTGCATCCGTTACCGCCCCTGCGACATAATACAAATATTTAGCAAATCGAGCTGTAACATCAGCTTCATTTAAAATTGCACCAAGCCTTACGATATAATCAGAAACAGGAATTATTATAAATTGTTCACGCGCCGTTGGAACCAATACCCCTGCTCGTTCCATCCCAGATTTATGCATAGTAATCGGATCAATTGTAACCAATCTTCTGTTTGAAGGGCTCACCGAAACAAAACCACCGGTTGCAACACTTTTAAACGAAATAGATGTTTCTCCCGCAACAGCTGTAAATTCTTCGATAATACGCTGGTCTGAAACATCATTATCAAAATTCATACCCATAATACCAACACCCAAAACATCATTTTTAGCTTTATCGAATGCTGTTTTTGAAACTGGAGTTAATGAGCTGTATCGATCTTCAATATCAATCAAAGACCCATCACTTACCGCCTGCATATTCGATTGATTCATCATCGATTGTAATGTAAGAAGATTAGTATTTTTACGAATAAGCACTTTAAAATGAGTTTTTCCATCAATTGGAGACAAGTCGCCAGCTTCAAGCTGTGTTATTTTTTTCCCTGCAAAGTTCAACAGCTCTTCTGGTACTGTTCCACCAATCCGATCCTTTAACTCTGTAAAATCAGTTGAGCGCAAAGAAACATATCGAGTAACCCCAGTGTCGTCCTTCCAACCCAAAGCAATAACATCGCCATCCTTAAGCAAGCTTTGCGAAGAAAATACTGGAGCTATTGCAAATTTTTCTTCAATATCACCTAAGCGATTTTTTAAAGCCTTTGTTTTTAATGCATCTTTAAATGATGTTCTCAGTTGTTTTAATAAATCCAATACAGCATTCTTTAATGCACTATTGCTATCAAATTTCGTCCAGGTTTTTGAGTCAATTCGTTTACTATCCAAATAACCACCAACTTCATCAAACAACACATAGATGTCATCATTTGTTTCGATTTGAGCAATTAAAGCTTTGTAACCCTGAACACGACCAAGATCTTCCGTTTGTTTTTGTAAATCACCAAGTTTTGTATATAACATTTTTACTGGAATAACCTGAAACGGTGTTGCCAATGACGGAATAGAAGTTGCATCTTTTCCAACAATTGCAGCAGGAGTAGCATCTGCCACTTTTGTTACATCATATGTTCTTACAAAACCATCCGAATCAACACGTAAAAAGGCACGGTTAGCAACGCATCTAAAATACTCCGACCCTGTATTTCCATTATCTATCAATTGTAATCGCGCCGTCCTGTTTGCAACATCCCAAAACCCGGTTGTTAAACCCAAACTATCTTTTGCTAAAGAATTCAAACCAACTCTCGTTCTCAGTGCACGAGCCTCTTTTACAAGATTCTTATAATTATCATCAGGAACTCCAACCTGGAAAAAATTTCCCGGATAAGCAATAGATTCAAAGCTCACAAAATCCCTGAAAACCGATGCTTTAAATTGTGCTTCTGGAGAAACAGGATCTAAAGCAGAAGCCCTCAGAACGTAACTTGGATTTTCAGGATCCAATGATTCTTGAACAACTTCCAAATATCTTCCACTCGAAGAACCTGCAAGCTGCGGAACAAACAATACAACCGCTTGACCATCAAGAGGCAATCCAACAGGCAAAGCAGCAACCGATCCATCTGTTTTTTTCTGCACAGGAATATCAAATTCCGCACGCAACTTACTTAAAGTCATGCGTAAAGAATCTTCTTTTGCCAAAGCCGTTGCCAACATAGAAGATGCAAATGACAACGCATCAGAGAATTTTTGCGCAAGATTTCCCAAATCTTCGGCACGAAAATCTTTTGATTGAATAAATTTTAACATTTCACTCACAACTGCAAGTCGTTTTGCAACTCCAAGATTTGATTGATCAATTGCTACCTGCTTTAATGAATTGCGCCAAAAATCTATTTTTGCACTGTCTTCTGCAGCGTTTCGTATTTTTGCTAAATCAATAAAAAATTGATCGACCATCACCAATGAAAAGGTTTCCCAAGGACCTGCAACTAAACTGCCATCAACAACAGCACCCGAAGGAGACATTGTGCCGGGATTAAAAGTTCTAATTACTCCCTCTGGAGATACCGACCAATACCCTGATTGCTGAGTCACACCAGAAACAAACGATCCACTTTTAAATGAGGCTGAATCTCGCGTTCCCTCCATAAAAAACTGTACCGATTTATTCGCTTTTAAATATTCAACTGAAGGCGCTGTTGCCCTTGCTGGATTATTTGCCATCGCAGCAAATTTTAAAATACCCGAAGCGCCACTCGCGGCAACCGAATCTTGAGCTATAAATCCAGGTGCTTCTTTGTTTGCACCTGTGGTATAAACACACTGAAATCCGATTTTGTCACCATTTGAGATAACATAAAATAACGCAGTATCATCTATGTAATCGGTATTCGTAGCATTCAACAACCATGCTTTTCTTTCTTGAGAGTAACCCGCAGAAACATATTGATTTAAACCAGTTGCTGGATTTTTCCATTGCAATGCCACAATTGTTCCAGAATCTGGAATCTGATCATTAAATGCTTCTGAACCGATAACATCCAATAAATTTTGAACTTCTTTTCTTACATTCGCAACCGATGTTGATGCTTCTGCTGTGTTTTGATCATTAATCTTTGATTGCAAGACAAATTGAATACGCAATCGAATCGTCTTTGCAGCTGCGGCTGTTTGTTTTAATAAATTATTACTAATCAAATGACGAATTAACCGAACTCTATTTACAAAACGCGTAACATCCAAACCTTTAAATGGATCTATCGATGACAAACGATCAATACATAATGCCACTTCGTCTATCGTGAAAGGAGCAACCAAACGAGCAAGCAACTCTGTTCGTAATGCCTGAACACCATTAACCGATTTATTAAAAACACTGACAAGATCAATAGAATCAGTATAATTTCTGTACACCGCATGGCCACATACTTTTTCAATCATACTGCGAAGAGATGCCCAAGAGTTCTCATATGAAAATCCATTTATATATCTTTTTTTATCAACATCAAAATTTGTTGCATCAAAAAAATTAACTGACGATACCGAAGGAACAGATCCATCAGACTGAAACTGAAATGACTGAACCGATACTCCAGAGGCGTTAATAATATTCACAACTTCATCATCATCAAGTCTTCGGTTGACCACATCAGCCATTCTCGCAAAAACATCTTTATCTGGAGTTTGTGCTTTAACTAGTCCCAAAAGCACTAATGAAACAATCGACTTTGTATCTTGTTTTTTCGTAACAGGTTTTGCAAAATTTTTTACCAATGTTGTAAGCTGAGCTTTTAGCTCATCAGAACTAAATGGTGAACCCAGGGCTAAGACAAAATCTTCGCTACTCATATTAGCATCAAGGGCATCTTGCAGGGCCATGTTATCAGCCTTAGATGCACGCTCACGATTATCAATCAGTCCAGAAGTTAAATTTAATAATAATTTTAGATAATTATTTCTTTTTTCAGCATTATTAATTCTTTTAAAGGCCAACCATACTGGATTTGTAATTAAATCCGCCATCGGAGAAATTAATGCAATTGCATCACTGTAAGCATAGTCTCCTGCAGCAGCAACCAAATTATACATACTCGTTGTATTGGCTAAAGCCTCATCAACTGTTTTATTTGCTGCCTGTATTGCTTTTTCATCAGCCGTTTGATTTGCAGACACACCAAAACAAACAACCGAAGAAATCACAAACAAGAGAATTTTCATCTTTTTTATCATTAGGACATTCCTCTTTTTTTACCAAATACCGTTAACTTAATTGATCAATAGCACCCTGAATAACTCCCAAAAGTTTTTCTACCCGTGTCTTCAATTCAGGACTAGACCGTACAAAAGATCTTACAGCTCGAACCAATGTTTTAAATTGATTCAATTCTTGCCGTTGTTGCCGAGCTGTTGCAGCTTTTTGCCACGAAGCCCATTGTTCGGCAAGACCCAACAATCGAACAACAAACCGCTCAACCTGCATCAACGATGCTTCATCTCCACTTGTTGCAAGAGTCGCAAGACTATCTTGATTTGCAGCTAAATACTGCAAATAGGTTGAAACAAATTCACTAAATGTTGGAGCAACAAAAAACAGTGCCAACTGATTTATTACCTGGGTGTTTGTAATATCCATAAACGGCTGATTAGTCCATCCCCAGCCACCATCTTTGACAAGTCCACTTCTAATAGATCCTTTTGCATCATCGGCAAAAAATGGTCCACCAACTGCGGTCGGCGAATCTGGTGCCTTAGAAACACTTCTTAACAACTCTGTAAGTTGAGTGATTTGCGCTGGAGTTAACCCAAAGATCACACCACGACTTATAATTTTTCCATCAACAACAGAAGCTGCTCCACCCTCTGGATCAAGAGTACTAGATTTGTACAATTCCCAAATCTTGCTCATAAACGAATATTTTGTATCCGCACCAAAGGTGATTAATCCATTTGTTGTATTTGCTGTAATAATGTTTTGAAGAAGATCGACAGGATTCATCTGAGCTTTTGAGTTGTTTAATGTTTTTGTAAATTCATCCAACGACGCAGCATCTGCTTTTGAAAGACTTACCCCAAGAGCTTTTTTGTATCCATCAATAAGAGCCGCAAGTCGTTGTCGATCTTGCTGAATCTTACTATCGTCAACAGAAATTCCTGCACTCGTAAACCAATCATTAACCCCGTGCTGAAGTAATGTAATAAATGTTCTTGGACTGCCATTTGTTACAAATTTTTCTGTCGCACCAGGACCAGAGAGATCTGTCAATTGTTTTTCTAAGTCAACAATAATTTCTGTACGATTTTTTGTTTTTCCAAAACTTGGAACACGCGCAACATCAAGAACTTTTACTAACTCATCTATGTAAGATTTTGATGCAGATGCGCTTGAATTATAATCAGCACTAAAGAGTCGCTTAATGTTTTCAACTGATGCTAACAATTTTTCTCTCGCTGGACGATTGCCAACATACTTATTCCAAGAATCCTGAGAATTTCTTACCGTTGCTCGAATCATTGAACTAATTCCATCACAAAATGTAATAGCATCAACAACTTTTTCTAATTTTGAAGAAACATCTAAGAATGTCGCAACTTGCTCATCAAAAGTTGTTTTCTTAAACGCCTCAGAAAGCTGCTGCATAACAGGTGTTACAATCACAATTTCAAACCTTGCAGCATCTGCAAGCGTCAACGGCGTTGGCGTAAACTCATTTCCATTTCCTGAAGGAACAGCATCCTGAGTACGCAAAACAAAATCGGTTGAATCATCAACAACCAATGATTCTTTAAGTTTTGTTGCGACATCAGTTCTCCCAACACCCACATATCCACTATTTACAGCACTTTGTAAAACAACAACAGACGCAAGTCTTTCTCCAACATTTTGAACATCAAAATATGCCGGCAATAACGAAGGCTGATCAACCCCCGCAAGGCCAGTCCACTGAAGAATATATCGCTTTAATGCTGTTTCACGAGAATCTAAAACCAGACTCGTCGGAATAGCTGGAACATTCAAGCGCTTATTTGCTGCATCCGTTGCACTTGTTGCCTGAAACATCCAGCGCTGAATATCATTAGAATCACGCCCTTCATCAACATTTCGAGATGAAGCCAGAGGTGATGGAACAACTTTCATATAAAACTGAGCTGATAAATCCAACATAGTAATATCTGCTAATTTTACATTCCCAGATGATGCATCGACAGAAACATACAAGTCATTAACAATACTTGCTTTTGCGCTAGTAAGTTTTCCGTTTGCATCGATACCCCAAACAGAACGCAACGCAATAATCGATCCATCTTTAACGTTTTTAATTAACCCAAGATTTGTTGGAGTAGCATTTGGATCACAAGCAGCCCTCACAATTGCAATTTTTTCAGAAGAATCAATTTTTCTGATTTTTGTAGAATCACCTTGATCAACAAATGATTGTGCAACTATTGAATTCTTTAAAAGACTTTGATCAGAAAGAAGAATATTCAATCGAGCACACGCCGTAATAGACTTTTTAAGCTTATCAATAGGACTTACCCAATCACTAACCGTCTCTGTAAAATCTGTCCATGTAGCAGGGGAAATTCTTAAACCCTCAAGCCATCGTTCAACAACTGTTAAAAATGAATCAATTCCATTTACAAAATTTGCCTGATCCAACCACGCTGCCTCAAGAACATCCATAGTCTCGCGAGGATTTTTACCAACAAGAGATTGCTGTAATCTTAAATTAGTTGCGGCTAGTGGAGAGAGAAGGAAAATCGATCCTTCTTCACGAGTAATCACCGCAGCTTTTCCATCAACCTTTTTCAAAGAAACGACTTTTGATGTTGTTTGATCTAGCTGTAAAAAGCCGCCAGTTGCCTTACTTTGTAATTTAAATCTTTGCTGCCCACCTGCAGTTGGCCGTCCCTCAGCGTAAAACATGAATTTTTCTAAAAGCGCTGCAGTATCATCAGCCCTAAACTTAGTACCACCAAAACCTACCGACAATTGATCTTGCTCAACGCTAGCTTCAAGAGCAACCCCACTTGTAAGAGCATCTCCAGATGCCGTCTTGCCGGTCATTAAATTAAGATTTTGCAGAGGATCATCTTTTTTCAAACCAAGAGGAATATTTCCAACTCTTACAGCAAGAGTACTCTTGGTTTGCATTGTCACGTAGCCATCTGAAGAAATCAAACAGAATTGCCCCGCACCACCAGACGCTTGAATTTTATTTGCATCAGAAACAGCAACCAAATGACCACTCGCACTATCGCACACCAATCGGTTTGAATACACAGCCGGGGATGAAATTACGCCTGCAGGCGTAACAACCGCAGGCGTTCTCTCTACTTTTAAATTAAACATCACATTTGATTCTGGCCACGGAGCTAACGAAAGAGTAAAGACCTGAAAATCAAAATTTGCTGCTACTTGGCCCGCAAGAACAGCCAACAATCCATTTGATGAAATAGATGCATCTGCAACAATTAATGGTCTTGCTGGTGTATTTGCAGCTGCCTGATTAATGGTAATTTTCTCCCAAGAAGACGCCTGCGCAAGCTGTGCACTATTTGACAACAACAAAGAAGGATTTCCAAAAAATTCTTCGCCTTTTGCTTGAGCCAATCTCCACAATGTTCCTTTTTCGCCATGTAAAATAATAAAACGAGTACTACCAGCTGAAATCCGTATAATATCCTCACCGAGTGCAGCCAAGGAAACATCTTGCCACGAAGAAGTATTTGACTGCTGAGCAATTAATAAATGAGATTTTCCATCAGCAGCGTTAGTTACCACCCCAAAAACATATCCATCGTCTGTAATATCAACACAAGAGCATTTTTGAGAACTCGCAAGAAGCTGCTGCCCTTGATTTAACATCAAGTTTCCAAGACTTCCACCATCTACAGAAACTGCAGCAAATTTTGTTGCTGAACCGATTGCGATATCTCTTCCCATGCAACCAGCAATAGTTTGGTCAGCTCCACCTGAAGGTCTCATAACAATTGTTCCATCATTTTTGAGCATTAAGATAGCATCATCAGTTCCAACAACTATTTTTTTGATTCCAGAAGCCAGTTGTTCACTTGTTTTTTTAACCAAATCAACCTTCACAGCATTTCCAGAACCATCAACACCATACAAACAACCATCTGAACCTGCTGCCACAGAAACCAAATTCAACTGCGATCCATCAACAAGAGCAAACGGCCCTGCAAATCCTGCTGAAGAAACATCGGCCTGAGGAGAAGGCGCTGGAACAACATCCTCTAGTGCCCAAGTACCAAAAGAACCCACATCCGCTATTGTTGTCGATCCATTATCAAAGACAGTCACCTCTTGCAGCCAATTAGAAGATCCTTCTGTAGGCTTGAAAAGATATCCATTAACCGAGGTTAAATAGCCACTTAATGCTTGATTGAAAAATGAAATACCAAGAGGAATTGGAGATGAAGATGCACCCGCAGCTCCTGTTGCTCCCGCAGAAGGAGATTTAAAAGAAGGATAAACAATCCAATTTGTTGCAGGATACTGAAGTTTTTCATCAGGAGGATTTCCACTACATGCAACAGCAGGAACATCATAAACCCGCAAAAGAGAATCTCCTGAAGGAGTTGATAACATATCAAGATTTGGAACCGCAAAGTTTACAGAAAGTGGCGGTTGCTTCTGAACAGCAAGCAACGTTCTTTTTGTAACACGATCAACCAAGCGAATTCCATCACCTGCACCAACTGCAACCCCACCTTGTTGAGCAGAAAGTCCTATTCCCGGCGCAACCATCCATTGCCCAGCAGATGACTTATCCGAAACACAGGTAAGATAAAACACTCCTGGATAAGAAGGATGAGCAACATTACTCACCGCTAAATATTTTCCAGACTCAACGTGTCTCAACAACGAAACAGCCCCATATCTGATACCAGAAAAACTCTCTGACTCTAAATTACTCGAATCAAATGGAACATAAGTCGGCATTGTTATACCATAAAATTTTTTCAATTTCGCGATAGCATCCGCATCACCTCGTCCAGCACATCGCTGTAATACTTCTCGAGGAAAAATATCTTTAAGACGCCATAGCGTCATGACAGATCCCGCTGTTCCCATTGCCAAATCACCTGCTCGCGCACTAACCTCCAAAACAGACCGCACCCCTGATATTGCGTCAAAGTTACCATCTGGCGTTCCTTTTATTTTAGGCATCTTCCAAGGTAACTCTTTTTTCGAAACATCCATTCCCCCAATTGGCTGAGTCATATACACGCCATGATCTGGGTCTTTAGCTCCATCATGAGACCATGCACCACCTTTTATTCGTTGAGCTCTAAATCTAAATTGCAAAGCTCCCGTCCAACTCGATAGCCCTAAATCAATCCCATTTCGTGCAGCTGGGAAAGCATTAATAGTTGAAACTCGACCAACACCCCATTTGCCATCCCCTGGCCACTGAAAAAAGGTATTTGCTAGCGCCTGAGGCTCTGTAGTCCTCATCCACCCATTCACAACCGGAAGCCAACTTCTTGGTTTTGATTTATACGTATCAATACACATAGCTGGATTATCTGTATTAAAGAACGCCCGCTTGTTAGCACCCCAAACATATACACTAAACTTTTGTACAATTTGCCCCTGAAGCCCACCCTGATCAACATTTCCACCAACGGCGGTAACTTCATCAACTCCTAAATCCAAACTCCAAACAGCAGGACCCCCCTTCTGAGTTGTCCAATCAGTATCTTCTTTTATCTTTACCCCAACACCAAAGTCAGGTTCTGAATCTTTAGAATAAACCGGCATAGCAAGAGCCTTTGTTGTTCCTGAAATATTACTTGCAAGAGCAAAATACGCGCCCTTTAATACATAAGAAACTCCGGTACTTACCAAAGATGTGTCATACTTGTCTCCCTTGTGAGTCAACATGTACCAATTATCATTAACAGTTCCAACGCCAGAACCATTTCCTGCAAGATTTACCAAAGTATATTTATCTTTTACCGGGCTTGAAGTACCTTCAAAAATAAGACTGTAGGGAGATTTTATATTAGTTAACGCAAGATTTCCTTTGCGAACAACGTTCTCTAAGCGAAGCTGATTTTCTGAACCATACATAACCAAAGGTTCTAAAGGATTATTAAACCTATCGCCATCCTTGTGCGGTCCTTTTACCATCCAATATTGATTTTCGGCGTATGCTGGAGCGGCAGACGCAAATGCAAGCATCCCAACATCACCGCCCTTTGCCCATTCAATTCCAGGTCCTGCGGTCAGTCGTTTTTCAGGGTTCAAAAGATTATCGACTCTGCTCGACTCAGGATACTGATTATTAACCGGAGCTTCCACTGAAATAATTCCTGTTGGATGTGCTGCACGGTATCTATATGTAACACTATTCGTCGTTTTTGTTTTAGAAAAATAATCATCAAGAGTGTCATTTGCCGATGATAATGTAATAACACTTCCATAAGACAAAAAATTAACATTCTTCAGTTGACTTTCCAGAGTTCCAACACGAGCTCCTTTTGATGCAGGCAAAGGCTCCAGCCTAGTGCCTCGGATTTTTTTATTAAAAGCTTGGATATCAAAAGCGCCACCTCCGACAGCCTGTCCTTCTCGCATCCTAGTTGGAACTGTTTTTTTATTAACAGATGGCTGACTCGCAAACAAACTAAAATCATGCACAAACAATGATGCTATTAAAAAAAATATTCTTAAAACAAACTTAATCGCCATCACCAAATATCCTGCATCCGCTAGCAATCAATATCAGGGGAGAATGGTATGCGTTCAAGAATACAAAAATCAATATCTAATTTAGATTCTTTTTTTAATACCGAATCTTTTTTAATCCCTTATTCAAGAACAACTATTTTTTGTCGTTCGCGGCACCAACTTCTTCAGAAACATGCATAAGTAATAATTTTGCAGCTTTTGATTGATCTTTTTTATATTTTCTTAATAAACGAAGCTCTTCCAAAAAATATTCCGATTCTGATTTTGAAACTTTTTTCAAATCACCTACAAGTTGAAGCATTTCTTTAAACCTATCCATGCCAGGAGAAGACAAGGCTCTTTTTACTTTTTTATAAAACTCAACATCTATAAATGCTTGCTCGGCTCGAATTATCCATGAAGAAAATCCATTCAATTTTGCAACCGATACTATTTTTAAAAGCAAATCAACTAACTGCTTAATTTCACCTTCAGACATATGTTTTTTATCGGCAACAAGAAGCATCATAATATCCCAAAAGTCATTTCGATCATCGATCGATATTTTTAAACTCATACCATCAAGAATTCGTAATAACTTTTCCATTTTTACCACATAAGATTGTTCTAATTTTATTTGCGAAAGCTTTGAAAAAAATGATTGCGTAACAACAGTTTCAACACCCCCAGCTTCAACTTTTGACACGGTAAAAACAACTGATTTTTTAGAATGAGAAGATCGCTCACACGAAACCAAGTTCGACCAACCATCAGCGCCATCACCCCTCAAAAAGCCTATCACGAGACCCGTTTTTTTTGATTTCAGCATACATTCATCACCAACAACAAGCGGTCCTGAAACTTCATCGATGCCAAAGAATGGAGACGAAACAACAAAAAGAGTATCATCTCCCTCTCCGAGATCTTCTAAACTAGAAGCCTGCAAGCGTCCCTGAGTTCCATCCACCTTAACCACGCATCGCACTTCACCAATTTCATCAAGATGGGGGAATGACAACTCTACTTCATCACCATAAAAAATAGGTCCTGTTTTTCCAACTGAAGAAACAAGCGAACATAAATCATATCCAGGAGCAAAAGATTGTCGTGCACCAAGTCCAACTTTAAATTCTTTTGCAATAGCATCTGCGCGCGAAACTAAATGTGGTATTATCGAAAAACAAGAACCTTGCTGTTGCTTTGATGAAATTTTTAAACAGTCTGAATATTTCAAAGAGTATGCTAACAATCGCTGATTTAAATCGTACAGCCATTCAGAAAAATATTTTTTGTGCTCCCCAAATCCTGTTTTTACAGAAAGCTGAAATAGCAATTTTCGAGCAGCTACTAATGCATCTTTATCCAGTGTCATTCTTGCCGAAAAAATAGTTGAAAGAACTTTAAAAAAAAGTTTGTAATTTTTTTCAACAATACGAGTATTCAAATTAGGCGCAAGAACAATCATCCAATCAATTTTTTCGCTCGCTCCAGGCATCAACTTTATACGATTCAAAGCTGCCTCTAAATTTTCATTTTCAAGTTTTTTTACTTTTTCAGTGTCAACACGCTCAACACAACCATCCCATGCATTACAACCTGAAGAACGAAGTGAAACTTGTTCGCCAACATACAAAGGATTTTTTTCTTTTTTGACAACACTCAAGGGAGAATACATTCGCTCTTGTGCAGGAGAGCAAACGGCCAAAAGAATACTATCTTCAGCACCCTGAGAAGAAAAACAATACAACGCTTTTTCGTCATCAAATGCACAACAAATTCCCGAGCGCTCACAATACAACGGCACAAGTTCAATTGCATCGCCCCCCAAAATAATTTGCGGCTGCTCTCCCGGATGACTAACACCAGAAAGGGCTACTTTAAAATAAGCTGAAAGTCCGTCAGCTCGATCGTTTTCAACAACAGGGATATTATTTTTCATACGAACCGAGAAACAGTTATCTCGTTCTTTAAAAAAGCGCATTTTAATAATTTCACCATTATTTAATGCAAACTTCTGTAAATCAGCTTCCAAGACATCTTTCCAATAAGCAAAGACACCTTTGTGCTCAGTAAAGGCAGAGACTTTGGACGCAAGTATATTTTTAACAAGATCCAACAACCCCTTAAGGATCGAAACATTTCCCAAGGTCCGCTGTTTTAAAAGCCCCAAAACAGCTTGCACAAAATCACCAACCTGAGCATCGCTTGCAAACCCTCTATGAATCGCTCGCAAAACATCTCCGTATGCCTCAATGCGCTCAGAACCACTCAAATCTTGATAGCGAGCCTTTGCCAACTTGGTCTCAAAAACATCCCCAGATGCCCCAACAAAAGATCCAATCAAAAAAATAATCAAAAGACTTTTTACGCGCATTGCTTCGCCTCTTTGTAAACAAAAATGAGCATAAATTCCTATTTTAAAGCTTGTCTGCTATACTCTCAGAATTATTATTCAAATTACGCTGACACCTTACCAAAGAAATGCATTGCCGTGTCAACGCTCCCCTGAGGTTTTATCATGCAACATATTTTGGCCCTTGCGCCAGTTGCGCTTACACTTTTTATCGCCTTTCAAACTCGAAGAATGGTTCTTGCGTTTATTTCGGGAATACTTTCTGCAAGCCTTATTTATAAAGATTTTTCGCCACTTGGAGCAGTCACTTTTTCGATTACTCGATTTGCTGAAAAAATAGAGTTTTTTAACCTTTTTAATCTGTCTGCATTCTTTTCTAGCACTCGATTATTTATCTTTATTTTTTTAATCGCCGTCGGATGCGTTATTGAAATAATTAGAATTTCTGGGGCAAGCACGGCATACGCTCAATTCATAAAAAAATACATCAAAGCTCGTCAACAAGCTGAATGCGCAACTCTGGGACTCGCATTATTTCTCTTTTTTGATGACTATTTTAATACCATCACAACAGCTTCTGTGATGAAACAAATAACAGATTTGTTTGGGATTGCCCGAGTCAGATGCGCACAGCTGATCGGAAACACTTCAACTTCGATTGCTGCAATCATGCCTCTTTCAACCTGGGGTGCGGCAATCGTAGGTACACTTGCAAGTGCTGGAATCAATATGGATACAACTGGTCTTATCCCACAGAATGCTTTTTTTGTCTTTTTATGGTCAATTCCTTTCGCGCTTTATCCTATTTCATTAATTATCGTGACATGGATAACAACACTTGAAGGAACTCTGATCGGATACGCCCAACATGAACAGCATCTTGCAGACCTCAAGTCTTCACACCATGAACCAACGGGACATCATCATTTTATTGAGCCAGAAAAAAATACGGCAACTCTGACTGATTTTTTTATCCCAATTATTACGCTGATTGCCTCATTAATTCTTGCAATTTTATACACCGGGAAATTCTATCTCATCTCTGGGAATAATAGCCTTTTTGAAGCTATCAACAACTGCAAACTTGAACTTTCGATGTTTATGAGTGGCATATACACTCTCTTGGTAACCGTTAGTTGGTTTATTATTCGCAAAAAAATCAAACTGCTCTCTTTTTTAGAATGCCTCAAGGAAGGCTTTTTAATGATGTTCCCATCAATTATTATTCTTTCCCTTTCGTGGACCTTTAGCAGTATCATTTCACAAGAACTTTCCATCGGAAAAATAATCATCGAGCAGCTACTCCCACTCTTTTCGATGAACTATCTTCCACCAGCTTTTTTTGCAGTTTCAGCTTTAACCGCGTTTTGTCTTGGATCATCGTGGGGAACCATGACCCTGCTCTATCCAATCGCGATTCCGATGCTTGCTCATCTACAATCTGGAACATTTGACATACTGCTATTTAAAACAATCGGTGCAATTTTGTCTGGCGCCGTTTTGGGCAACAACACATCGCCACTTGCAGACCTTGGAACCATGACCAGCTCAGTAACCAACATCTCGCAAATGGAATACATCAAGGCTCAAATCGATTTTAACAAACCAATCGCTTGGGCAATCTTCTTAACTCTAGTGGCAACAAGCTTTATAGAAACGCCCTCATACACCATTAACTTATTTTCATGCTTGAGCATGGCTATTTTACTTTCCTGGATTGGCGTAAAAACCTATTCACAACTTGAGCAACAATAAATATTTGCCTAAATAATTGTCATAAAGCTCCGCTTACTGGCAGCCTAAACCTTGTTATTACCGTCAAAAAGATAGGATATATATGAAAAAAGGTTTTTTAGGAAAATATAGTCCACTGCTTTGGAATATCTTGATGGGCATACTCAGCCTTGCAACTGTTTATTCAACCGTTTCAGTCATTCTTATCCAAGGTGTTTTAAAAAAAGTTAAAACAAAAATGGAAGAAGCAAAAGAAAGCATGGAAACCATCGTCGATAAATTCAAAAAAGCCGGTGAAAAATACAACGAAGAAATCGAAAACCTCAAAAAAGAAGTAAAAAAACTCAACGGGTCTGCAGAAGGTAACGAAAAAGAAAAAGATTCGGAAAAGAAACCTGAAAAAAAAGAGTCTAAAAAAGATGTCGACAAAGACGAAAAATCTGAAGACAAAAAAGAAAAAGATGCCGATAAAAGCGAAAAAAAGAAGTCCGCAGACTCAGAAAAAGATAAATCCTCAGACAAAAAAGAATCAAAAAAAGACGATGAAATAGAATTCAAAGACGACTCGGATTCAAAGTAAATGATAAAAAATTAAGTAGGGCGAAGAACAAAATTCCACACCCTACTTAATGAAAGTTTTAAAAATTATTTAATCTATGAATGTCCACGCAAAGTTCTCTGCTGTCTCATTAATATTAATAACACCGCTCTCCCTCCAGCGATATCCCACGCGCCGATGGTTCATAGTCTTAACGAGCGGTTGTTCATCGCGTTTGTATAAGCTCACTGTCCCACAAGCTGCAAATAATCTGCAAAAAATTCCATTTGTTCCATAAAAAAGTTTTCTCAATTTTTTATTTGAGTCATTAGAAACTGTTTCAAAATGATTTAAAAGCAGATCAATTCCTCCATAATTCACCAAAAGATTATGCAGTTGCGTCATTTTATCCCACCATTCACCAGCTGAATTATCTGCACGCAGCGGTACATTAAAAAGCTCAAAAATTCGAGTAAATAAGCTCTTTCCATTGTCCATATCCGCCTCGAATGATTGATCTGAAATTTGGTTATTCCCAACAACAGCTAGTGCCCTCAGCGTTGGAAGAGTAGAAACCGCTAAAACAGGCCCAAGGGCTGTATCATTCTGATGAAAATAGGTCACAGCGGGCCCAGCATTTGGTGCAACAGTATGACCGTTCGCCCTTCTTCTAAGACGATTTAAACATTTTTTATATTGCGCGATTAAAGGAATACGCTTCCAATAAACGGCTGCGGCCAAGCCAAATCCTGCAACCAAAGCCTTACCCCAATGTTTTTGCATCATCGCTTTTTCTACAAAGCAAGACTGCAAAAAGTTTAGCAAATATCCAGGTGCATCTTTTTCACACCCATAAATAGTTACAAGTGCATGTACTTGCTCCACAGAGCGCAGCGCTTGTTTTTCCAACCGAAAACCAACCACAAAGGCTTCATCGATCGATGACACAACAAACTTAACCATCGTTTCATCTGCCTTGACTCTACTTAACTGCACAACCGTCATTCGTCTGCCGATAAAATCGAACCATTTTTTTATAGCAGGCGAGGTCGACGACGCAACACCATACCGACCTTGAAATGTCGCAAACTTTTCGTACAACAATTCATCGGTATGCGCCATGCCAAATACTATTTCTTGCTCGGTCGCAGGAAGAGTATCAACCACTTCATACGCAAACGAAACTTTCAAAATCCCCGGAAAGGAAGACCGGTGACTAGAAATAGTCTCAGCTCCAACGGTCATAGATGCACAAACAAGCATCACTAAAACAATCATTCTTTTTATCATCAACAATAACCTTTTTTATTTTTTAAGATTAAACGCTTCTCTAACCTCAAATGTAGATCTTCCTTCATAAAACTCACAAAAAATATCACTTGCTCCAAAAAAAATCATTTTTTACAAAAACATAAAAAGTAGGTTTTCAATAAGAAACTAACACGCACTCAAAACAACAACCGCCGACGAACAGCAGCCCTCATGGGAAAGAGAAACAGAAATATCATGCAGGCCTGCAAGAAATTCACTTGTAATCATTATTAATGGCTGGTTGTTTTCTTTTTTTTCCACAAAAAAAGAACGCGAAAGTGTCAAAAATGGCGGAATATCACTCTTTTTTTGTATCACAAAAGATGAATAGGCCTTAAAAAAAGCCTCTTTCACCGCGTACCGGGAAGCCAAAAAAAGCTTTGCTCTTTCAGCATTTTGGAGAAAAAGTTCTTTAAATTGCGCAACCTCTTGTGGATGAAAAACTCTGAGCAGCATACGATCTGAATACAAATACCAATGTAAAAAACGGTTGTTTTTTACAATATCAATACCAACAAAGGTCATTTCGATTGGTGCCTATCAAAACATCGATACGAAAACGCTTCTTTAAGATGTGATTCATTAATTTTTTCTGACGACTCAAAATCAGCAATTGTTCGCGCTAATTTTAATATTTTATGATACGAACGCATGCTCAGACCCAAACGATCAAACATTTTTTTTACCAAAAGCTCAGCATTTGTGGTTAATGTACAAAATTGCTCGATCTGGCTTGGAGAAAGAAGCCCGTTGGGTATATCGCCCTGGCGGTTGCATCTAAATGCTCGAGCGATATCAACTTCTGCTTTCATCTCGGCGGAAGTTTTTTCTGTGGTTGAAGAATTTTTTAGCTCATCATATGACAACGATGCGACTCGCACATGAATATCAAGTCGATCAAGTAACGGCCCGGAAAGTTTTCCTAAATACTTTTCGATTGACTGCGAACTGCAGTTGCACTTTTTTGATTCATCACCATAAAAACCACACGGACAGGGATTGAGCGCTGCAACCAGCAAAAATGAGGCGGGAAAATCAACTGAATATTGAGCCCTGGAAATATGAACCACCTTTTCTTCCAACGGCTGGCGAAGAGTTTCGACCGTCGTACGTGAAAATTCTGTTAATTCATCCAAAAACAAGACCCCGTTGTGAGCCAAGCTAATCTCTCCTGGCTGCGGATGAGAACCTCCACCAACAAGACCAACTTGCGAAATGGTGTGATGTGGCGCACGAAATGGACGCGAATAGACAAGTTCATCTCGCGAGAATTTTCCAGCAACAGAATAAATTTTTGTAGTTTCTAACACCTCGGCAAACGTTTGCTGCGGTAATATGGTAGGAAGTCTTTTTGCAAGCATTGTTTTTCCACCCCCAGGAGATCCAATAAACAATGTATTGTGCCATCCCGCAGCTGCAAGCTGTAACGCTCGCTTTGCTTGGCGCTGCCCTTTTACCTGAGAAAAATCATCCAAAAAACGTTGCTGAACGGCAAGTAATTTTTTAAGGTCTGTCACTGAAGGCTCAAGAGTAATCTCACCTCGAAGCCACGCCACGAGTTGAACTAAATTTTCAACCCCAATAACCTCAATTCCTTCTATCAATTGAGCTTCGTAAACATTTTGTAATGGAACAACAACGCGTTTTTTGCCAAATCCCAACACCCCATGAACAATCGAAACGGTTCCAATAATTGGTCTAATTTGACCGTCCAGCGACAATTCCCCAAGAAATACCGTTTCATCCAAAAAACTTTTATCCAATTTTACAAGCTGAGCAGCTTGCAACAACGCCACCGCAATAGGAACATCAAATAATGAATCTTGTTTTTTAAGATTAGCAGGCGCCAAATTAACCGTAACCAAACGATCAGGCATCTTAAGGCCACAATTCTTAAAAGCTGCGCGAATACGGTCTTTACTCTCTTTGATAGCCTTATCGGGCAATCCAACAATAAAAAAATTTACCAATCCAAACGATAAATCAACTTCAACTTCGATCAACGAAGCATTAACCCCAAGGGTTGTTGCAGAAAAAACTTTTGCGTGCGCCACAATAAAAAACTTTTAAATCAAAAACGAAAATCATATAAATCATCTAATCTCAAGACCCCAAAAAATCAAATAACTGTAACAATCTAAGCTTTTCCCTAAAATATGCACATCTTCATCCCTACAAACAATTTTAAAATCTTAATCTTTTCAATGCGAATCAACCTGTTTTATAAAAAGCGGAAAAAGCGCTCTATTTTTAACATTTTATAAAATAATAAAAAAACAAACCCAATACATAAACTAAATCCTCTCACATCGCTCTTTTCTATAAAAAATTAAGGAATCTATGAAATTTATACAATTTTTACTACTCGCCTGCTCGTGCTGTTTTTTGCTCAACTCAGCACCAAAAAGAAGAAAACCCAAACAAAAAGCTGTTGCAACAACAGCCGTCGAGCCTGAACTAACAACCGGCGGAGGTGACGAAGCTGCAGCCGGCGGTGCAGAAGCTGCTCTTGCAGCTATCGACACTACACTCGATCCACGAGTAGCTCACATTCTCGATAAAAAACAACAGTATCTGTACCTCAATTCAAAAGAAATTGCTGAATACGAAGCTGGAATAGATTCCTTTACCCTCAAAATCGCGCCAAAAGGATTTCGCGTTTTGAGTATCACTGGCAAAATGTCCAGAGAAAATCAGGGATTTGTTAAAAACAATCAATTAACATCTGTCCAAGAATTAAAAAAAACTCTCGGTCAAATAACCCAAAATTTGCCTGTAATTGTAGCAACAGCACGCCCACCTGCAAGAACAGAAGACCTCTCTAGAATCTTTGAACGAATTGATAATGCATTTCGCTTGCTTGAACCAAAATTAAAGTTTACCTCTGTAACCGTTTCAAACGAGATACATTTTAAAAAACTGTTGCTCGAAATTGTCGATTTTATAGAAGCTATTGCATGGTTTGTTCATTACTCTCAAGCCACAGATCCCTTATTCATAATAAGTGTTGATAGCGTGCTAAAAGGCATTCGTGGCATGTTTGGAATAATGGATAGAGCTGTTGCCATAAAAAACATGCGTAAAGATGTAAGCCTTGCAGCGGCAGATACGCTCAAAGAAAGTTGCTTGAGTGAACTTCTTGCTCCACTGCTAACACATGAAGCAGCCGCAAGTTCTCCGATTGATCAAATTCAACAAGCAACAAGAATCCTCAGCGAAGAATATGGTCCCATCATGAGAGATTTTTACCCAGATTCTGTGCGCAATAAAGCATTATTTGATTTTTTTTCACTTGATGACACATGCTGGCTCTCTTTAGCTGCAATAACTCAAATCGAAGACATCTCAAAAAAAACACCTTCTCAGCTCAAATGTGAAATAAAAACAAAACTAAGCTTAATTATAACGACTCTTGTATTCACAATAATTAAATACCTTCAAGAGCAAGCCGCTTCTGGTAATGACGCTAGTCATGCTTGTTTTGAATATTACACCCAAGAATCAATTCGTTTGTTCTCTTGCCACAATCCTCAAATCAAAGACGCTTTTAAGTCAAAACTCTCAAAACTAAAAGAACAATTTCTTGCAATACACAGACCTTCCCTAGATTTTGTAACTGACTCCCTTAAAGCGTCTACGGACAGCCTGCTCTTCTGCCTATGCTCAAGAACAGTTCTTCCCCCTCCAGAGATTGTGCACGATGAAGCAATAGCAAATTGTGTAGAAATTTTAAAAAGGGTAAATCGCTTTTTCAAAGAAAAAGAAGATTTGTCTCTTGAAAAACTTACACCGTTACTTCATGGAGAAATTCCTGATCGAGACTCCCGACGCAAAATGATGCCTGCGCACACTCGAGTTGACGTAATGGTGATCCCATCGTATAGGGATGAAAGGACACTTCCCTTTTGTGAAGATATTTCACAATTCAAACTCGTGCTTCCAATGGCAAGAATGAAAGACCTTGCAAGAGTTCCAGATTGGATGATATATATCACGAGAAACTTCTCTCAAGAAGACTCCTTCTTTGATTCGATAATCAACTCCCCTCAAATGTTTAACTATAAATATGAACAAAAAGATACAACTGCTATTCTTGCCGACTTAGAAACGCTTTGCTTGAGATACAAAGAAAACGCCGACTCTCAAGACTTACTTCTTGATGGCCGGCCAGGGCTTTCTATCACCAGACTTATGGCTATTTTTTCAAGCCTCAAGCAGCTCATCTGCACTCAAGGCCAAATACCACTACGTATAAAACTAGATATCTGGAACAGAGCCATGGACATGAATCTAGAAATCACAGATCTTCTGCAAGTTGAAGCATGGCTGAAACAAATAGACCCTTCATTTCATGGAATTGAATTTCCAGACGTGGAAACCGAAGAATACGATGAAGAGGAAGAATCATAAGAAAATAAATCAAAAAGTGTGGTTAACTAAGTTTTTTAATCTAAAAATTAAAGCGATTTTGTTAACCACAAACTTAATTGACCGTCAATCACGGTAAAAGATACGCTAACTTGATGCTTAAAAAATTTTATGCTGATTCATACTTGAGCGCATGAGAATTATTTGTATTTTGTTTTTATTGGTATCGATCTCCGCAAATTCGCATCCGTGGAAAATAACCTCTACCAATGGCGTTATTGTGGAACCGTCTAACGGTCGATTTGGCGATAGTCTTCTTCATTTTTGCCACGGACTCTATTTTGCTTTCAAAAATGGCTATACATTTTTTTACAACACATTCAAACACTCAGATGAATTGGTACTAACAAACGTGTTTGAAGAAAACCCTTCTCAAGATGGTCTTTTTAAAAAAAAAATAATTTTTGAAGAAAATGAAAAAAAAGCTTTATGCAAAGAAGAACCACTCAACACCCTTATTTGCATCCCCTACTTTTCCGAATCCTTTTTTTCACCACTTTTCTATGTCGACTGGGAAAACCCTGAATTTAAAAAAATATTAAAATCTTTGGTTACCCCTGTTAAAAAACTTTCACTAATTCATCCACCCAAAAACATCCTTTCTGTAGCTGTTCACATCAGGCGTGGCGGCTCATTTGAACACTGGAAACCAAGCCAAAAACACGGATACCATCTCTACAAAATTCCAGAATTAGAATTTTACATAGATCAAATAAAAGTTCTTTATACCCTTTTTAACGAACAGCCTCTTTATGTACACATTTTTACCGACGATGAACATCCTGCAAAAATAGCCCATACAATAAAAAAGGCATTAAAAAAATCAGATATCACTATCGATTATCGAAGAGAAAACAATCATCACAACACAAACGTCTTAGAAGATTTTTTTTCCATAATGCATTTTGACGCACTCATTCGCCCAGATTCAAACTTTTCAATCATGGCAGAAAAATTAGGTGATCACGCTGTCATCATCTCGCCAGGGGATTTTAGAGCAGACTTAATGATTCAATATGGTTCAATTAAAGTCACAGACTCGTTTAAAAATATACGAAAAAAATACCTTATTTTACCTCAAGAATGACAAAACCTTTTAATCGCGCTAAGCTAAAAACAATAAGAACGATGCTTCAGCTGGAACGGAACATCTATGATTTTAACACCTTTTTATCTTTGGACACTTATCGGCATAGTTCTTATTCTTCTAGAATTATGTTCGCCTGGCCTTTTTGTTTGTTTAGCTTTTGGAATCAGCGGACTTTCAACTGGATTGCTATCATTTTTATTCAAAGATTTCTCATGGCATCAGGAATTTTTCGTTATCTATGGAGCGATTATCTTCTTTGTATTAAAGCTTAAAATCGAACATTTTAACTATTCTCACAAGCAAAACCCTCATATCACAAGCAATATACAATCGCTGATTGGAAAACAAGCACACCTGGAACAACCGCTCAGTCCTGGCGAATGCGGCTATGCATATGTAGAAAAAGAACTCTGGAGCTGTAAAAACAATAGTCAAACTATTTTAACTAACGACGTTGGTGTAATCGTTGTAAATATTCAAGGAAATACGCTTATTCTTAAATCAAAGGAACTCTCATGAGCATTTTATTAGATTTTGGCTTTTTAGCCTTCATCACAACTTTTATTTTGTTTATCATCATCAAAGGAACGTATCAAGTTTCACAGGCTGAAGTAATAGTTATTGAACGTTTTGGTAAATTTCACTCTATTTTGGACTCAGGAATTCATTTCACTGTGCCATTTATGGACGCGCCACGCATAGTACACTGGACGTTTTTTAAGCAAGAAGCCAATTCAAAGCGATATTACAGTTATATTCAGTCGGATTATCGTATCGATCTACGAGAAACAACGTATGATTTCCCTCGCCAAAATGTAATCACCAAAGATAACGTCACAATGGAAATTAATGCACTTTTGTACTATCAAATTACCGATCCTGTGCGTGCTGTTTACGAAATTAACAACTTGTCTCTGGCAATTGAAAAGCTCACACAAACAACACTTCGTGATGTGATCGGATACATGGATCTTGATGAAACACTCATTTCTCGAGAAGCAATTAATCATAAATTACGCATCAGACTTGATGAAGCAACTGACAAGTGGGGCGTAAAAATTAACCGCGTTGAACTACAAGAAATTAACCCTCCACACGACATTCAAGTTGCCATGGAAAAACAAATGAAAGCCGAACGTGACCGTCGAGCACATATCCTTGAAGCTGAAGGTCTTAAAAGAGCTCAGATTCTTGAGGCAGAAGGTTATCGCCAATCCAAACTTGAACGCGCAGAAGGTGAAGCTCAAGCTCAACTTGCACTCGCTCGAGCAGAAGCAGAAGCAAAGCTCCTTCTTGCAAAAGCAGAAGCTGATTCTATCAACTTCATCAAACAAAGTCTGCCCGATGCCAATCCTGCAAACTATGTTATTGCAACTAAGTACATAAAAGCATTTTCTGAAGCGATGGCCGATTCTAAAGGAAAAACAATTGTTGTTCCATACGAAGCTGCAGGGTTTGCAGGTGCAACAACCGCGCTCAGAGAAATCTTAAATACGAACATTCAAAAATAATAAACTCTAAGTAAACTAGGCCTGATTCGTCAGGCCTAGTTTTTTATAAAAATAATGAATGAATTTATTAAAAACCAAATTAATAAACTCCCCCACACTCCTGGTGTTTATTTTTTCAAAACCAGTCAAACAGAAATGCTTTACATCGGAAAAGCCAAAGATCTGCGCAATCGATGTTCATCATACCTACAGCCTAAGGCCGATGATCTAAAAGGCTTAACTATCGACCAAACAGCAACTCATTTTGAATTCAAGGAAACATCTTCAGAACTTGAAGCGCTCTTACTCGAAGCCGAACTTATTCAACACCATCGTCCACCCCTGAATGTATTACTCAAAGATGGACAACCCTTTCTCTATTTTCTCATAACAACCGAGACCGTCCCACGACTTATTCTTACCAGGACAAAAAAACTTAAAGGCTCATACTTTGGGCCGTTTATCGAAAAATCACAAGCTCGATCTTTGCATGCATTTTTACTCAAAACATTCAGACTCGAAACATGCTCGCGCAAAATGCCACACGGCTGCTTGCGATACCACATGGGGATTTGCGCCGGCACCTGCAAGCCAGATTTTGATCTTACTGAATACAAAAAAAGGCTAGATTTGATTAAAAATCTGTTTGTCAGCGGCAATAAAAAGCTCTTTGCAGAAATTGATTCTCTCATCGAATCTCATAACGAAAAAATGGAATTTGAAGTATCAAAAAAACTAGTCGACGCAAAGATGCAACTTACAAGTTTTCTCGCACACAAAACATCAATTCTCAACTGGCGAAACTCGCTCGAAGAATTGACCTCTCGTCACATTTGGATTAAGCATAAAAATCATGTCTACTTGCTTGAAGAGAAAAAATTAAAATTCAGCATAACGTACACTTTTTTGGCAGATTCAGATGAACCAATCGATACCTTTATGAGCACCTACTACCAACAATATCAACCACCTCGCGAACTCATGTGTAACCAAGAGCTAGAAAATAAATTATTAATTTCTCAATTTTTAAAAACACGATGGAATCAGCCTCAAGAAACACTTTTTATTGATGCACACTCACACCACCTTGACCACATCATGTCACTAGCCCTTCTTGAAGTTGCCAATAAAGCTCAAACAAAAAACGATTCCGCTAAAGATCTTAAACAATTTTTAAATCTCAATTTCGAACCACATGTAATCGACTGTTTTGATATTTCACACCTGCAGGGAACTAATATTGTTGCCTCCTGTGTGCGGTTTGTAGATGGCGTTCCCTTCAAAAATGGCTGCCGAAAATTTATTATTCAATCTTTGACCAACCAAAATGACTACGCAGCACTCCAGGAAGCAGTCTCACGCAGATACAAGAACCAAAATGAATTACCAGATCTTATCCTCATCGATGGAGGCAAGGGACAACTTAATGCGGTGAGGGCCGTTTTTGATCTTGTACATCTTGCAAGTATTGCAAAGCGCGAAGAGCGCATCTTTTCAGACACGCTCCCCACAGAAGGAAAACTCGTAAATCGTAAAAGCAAGGGGGGCAAAACCCTTATGGCCATTCGTGATTATGCTCACCATTTTGCTATTTCGTTTCAACGCAGCCGAAGATCAAATTAAATTGATTAAATAAAAAAATCACAAAAAAGAAGTTCAGGTAAGTATCCTAATCAATGAAGATAACGCTCCGCTTAAAAGGGAGCTCTTTTTTATAAAAAAACCCCATATTTAGCGATTTTTTTATAAAGATTGGCCAATCATGGCGAAAAACTCAGAAAGCTAATCCTCTCGATAAAATCCTCAAATGAAGGGTAAAAACACAAAAAAGAGCAAAAAAACCACATTTCAAATAAAAAAAAGCAAAATAAATATTTTCTTCTTAAGTGCTAAGCTATATCAATAGGTCAAAAAATTAATATAAAAATAACGATATGCAGCTCTTCTTCATAGCGCTCATTATTTTAAGCATCTTTGATCGTACAATAGAAAACGCACGATATTGCCTAACCAAAGAACCGATAAATCATGAAAGCATACTATCCAAAAATATTAGTTTGCAAATTCAAGAGCTGTGCGCAGAACAACCAAATAAATCTGCTCAAGCATGGCTATTTTTTGCTCATGGATACCCAGGCCCAATAAATCTTACCCGAGACGAAGCCCAAGAAAATCTTTTATCTCAAAGTTTTTTTCTCCCACCATCAATTAATTTTTATTCATACGCTCCAGGGTTATGCTTTTTGCGCAACATAACAAACCTAGGACAAGGAAATGATATAGCTCAAATAGAAAAACACTTGCGCGCCTTTATTGAACATAAAAAAAATCACGCCCCTGATAAACCTCTTATCGTAATGGGGCATTCTAATGGAGCCTCTTCTTTAATTGTTACTCTCTGCAAGCATCCTGAATTGGCCAATAATATTGCTCACATTATTTTACTTGCGCCTTATGCAAATATTTTGGACAACAGATATAAATCTATTTTTAAAAAGAAAAAAGAAATGGTTAGCGCCATTCAAAAAACAATTGCTCCTGGCTATTCACCTGATGAAAAAAACCCAATCGAATGGATATCTTCTTGTTTGCTGCCTAACCAAAATATCCCAATTACACTTATTCATGCGCAAGATGACTCTTTTATCAACATCAGTCACTCAAAATTAATTAAAAAAACACTGCGATCTGCTAAATACGCGAATGTATCACTGTTTACAATTCCTAATGGAGATCATCAATTCAATACGGAGTGTGGCCCCCTTGATATCATTCACGATAAAATCATGCGGTTTTTATAATAAAAAAGTTTACATACCCCATTTTTATTTTTTTAATACTTATTGCTAACTCAAATTCTACTACGCCGCCTAAACAATTTTTTCTGCAGACACCTTTGAAACAACAAAGCATACCACTCTCTATTTCGCTAAATAACGTCACAAAAGATATGGGCAAGCTTGCTAAAACTATTATCAATCCAATTGGATTTTGCTACATAACTATTTTTTCTTTTTTGCTAATACGGCACACCCTAATTGCGCTTGAATGCAACTCTTCAAAATCTTTTTTATGGCGATTTTATATGCAGCTTTTTAAACAACAAAAAAAGATACTCTATCTGGTTGATAAAGTAACAAAAATAGTTATCGCATGTAATGTTATATGTCTTATTTTTGAAATCTATTATCGTAAAAAGTATCTCTAATAAGAGATTTAATAAAAAATTGATTATTTTCAACAAGCCTCTTTTTAAAAATCACCGACAACAGTAGTAACCCTACATCGGTTAGACAAAAAAGCATTTTTGAGAAACACTAAAAATTCAAATTATTAACCTAAAAAGCTCTTTTTATGAAAAAAACCTTATATTTAGCTATTTTATTTATGATAATCGGCCAAGTATGGCCAGCCAAAACAGAAGATTCATGTTCTTCAGAAAATCCCCCAACACAAAAAGGTTCTTGGTTAATCCCCTCAATTCAAAAGGTATTATTAACTCTAGGTGGACTTTACGGACTAGCTCGCTGGACTATTACCAAAAAACAGGGCGAACTGGAATTGGCGACCTGGATCGGCGGGAAATATGCTCAATCTAAAAAAAATCCCAAGACTCAAATTGTTTTTTTTAGGGGAGTTGCTGCCGATGACCTTGACCCAGACCCATATCAAGCTGAAGTTTTATTCAGTAAATTTTTGCCCGAAAATAAGTATCGCTTTTTCGCTCCAGCATTTAAATGCCGCAGACGATTTATTTCATACGCACAAAAGTGGGATATTTTTCAGTGTAAAAAAAATTTAGAAGCTATTTTTGCTCTCAAAGAAAATGATCAAGTAAAAACGATTGTTTTTGCTCAATGCAACGGAGCTTCTACCCTTATCGCAACTCTTTTTTCTTACCCTGAACTTGCAAACAAAATTGCTGGAATAATTTTATTTGCGCCGTACGATGATATTTCAGAAGTTGGGAATGCTCAAAAAATTCCAAAACAACTCTACTCAAAAACCATCATAAAACGTTCATTCCAAGCAGTTTGTGCGCCAAATTACTCACCTAGACAACCTACGCCATGCCAACTTATTGCCACAAAAACAGTTCGCGCAGATTTACCAATCGTGCTCGTTCATGCTGCAGACGATCATATTATTCCATCATCAGAATATGAAAAAATACGCGACTGCTTTATGGCTCATGGATACACATGTTTTCATGCAATTCAACGAAATGTAATGGGACATCATTCCTACCAAGTCTGGCGCGATAGTGAATCTCAAGAGTTTCAAGCTCAGCTACAAGGGATTATTCAAACGCATATGCTTAATAGTTAACACTTTTTTTTGAAAGCAAGTCCCTAAACTCCAAAATATCTGCTGGCTGACAATCTAAATGCTTACAAATACTTGCTAGAGTTGAACACTTAATCACCGCTTATTCGATATCCTTCGACCTACATTCGATCCAAAATTTTCGCTTACCTGAAAGGTTCAAATTAATCTTTTGATAAGCTATCGCATACGCAAAAACAGCTACATCAAAAGGGAATTTATATGGCTCTAGATAATAACTACTTTTGGTAAGCCGCTCTGTAATTGTGCGCTTGCCGATCCCTAAAAACCCTTTATACCTGTACACGCAAGAGCAGCTTTTCGAATGGGTTAAATAAACGATAACCCGAGCATTCTCATCAACTCCAATTTCATTTAGACAAGCCCTATTCAAAATAATTTTATCATCAAACCATCCGTTTTTAATTATTATTTCTGATTTTTTAGATTCAAGAGAGCAGAAAATCTGTGGCGCGAAAATTCCGAAAAAAAACGCTAATGCAATTGCTAGCGAATACCACACTGTTTTGAAATAGTCAGACAGCCACCATTCATTAACAGTAAAAACATCTTCCTTAAGATAGAAAAAACATCCAACAGCGACTAATACAAACAGCAGCCCTGCATATAAATAGATGTCATACAAAGATCGAACAACCAAACCATCAGATGTTTTCAAAAAATCAGATCCCATGGGAATTAATGAAGACTGAAGAAAATAAAACAAACCCGTAATTGTTAAACAAAATGTTACAAAAATTATGCCAACCCTAACAAACATACTTGGACTCAACACCACAGGCACATCTCCATCAACCGCATGATCGGGAGAACCCTCAGTGCAATACTCTTTTTGATATACACCATGGTTCTCTTCTTCTTGCTCAGCATCCCACGATGCTTGGATTTCTCCCGACGGCAAATTATCCACATTTAAATCTATTATTCCCGATGCAATCATATTCGCAAAAACCGCCAGCTGAAGAGGTGAAAATGATGTATCAATATCACAAAAATCTTCTTTGAATGTTTCCGTTAGAAGCTGTTTAGAATTTATTTTTTTCAAGCAAATACAATTTTCAGTATGATTTAGCTTTACCTCAACATAAGAACCTGTACTGCTAGAAAATTCAACTGCGCAAATACATCCGGCGTCCAGCAAAATTGTATTTGCCCAAGCAGATTTAAGCTCAATCCCATTCGAATAAATCAGAGCAGAAAAATTCATTCGAGCCAAAAATGGAACTAACAAAAGCATAACAACCAGCAAAATGACACTCAGAGCAAGAACGAGTGCTACAAACTGAATGTTGGTAAAATAAAATTCTTCTTTCCAAAAAAATTTTGAAATCCAAATCATAGCCATTCCAAAAAAATAAAGTTTAAAAAAACCTATAAAATATGCTGGATAAGAATGCCTCACTCGAATTGGACCATTTTCAATCAATACAAAATCTAATCCAAAGGGAACCCAATAATTTTTTCTGATCCAGTATGTTAATCCCAGAAAAGCTAGCAAACCAATAACAATTACTAGATACAACACGCACAACCCCTTATTTACCTAAGTTCGTATATATTTTTTATCTCTTCAATCGAACGCTGGTGTTCGTCTATTTTTTGCTCGAAATTGGACTGGTTTTCTTCAAGATCAAAAACCTGCTGTGCTGCCTTTCCAACAAAACAACTACAAACCCGCAAGAGACACTCAAACGATTTTAAATAATTTAAATGCTCTAGCTCTAATTTTTTGAGCTCTTTTAATCGATCAATCTCGTTTTGCAACCATTCAATCATTACCCGCGGATCAGTTGTTTTTTCTCCGGTGATTTCATTTTTTAATGATAAAAATTTTCCCATCACTTTTGGTGGACCAATTTCAAGTTCAACTCGCTCTGGAATAGGTTCGAGCGAACTTGAATATCTTCTCAACACAGGACTTTTGCGTGGAGCAGAAAAAGAACAAAAATTAACTGCGCAAGCAAAAAATAGTAAAAGTCTAAACCACATAGAAATATCTTTAATATTATTTAACAACCGTTAAATGGAGTATCTGTAATTCAATATAATTTTCAACAAATTTTTTATGTTTTTCTCGCTCTTGTTTCCATGCAAGCATAAGTTCACCGTGACTTAACCCATGTCTATCGGATTTATTTTGCAAAAACGTTATAAATTGCCACTCTTGCTTTGGCTCATTCACAGTTTTTTTCCGCCTATCCATTTCTTCTTGCCAAAACCTTGCAAATTCCTGATACGACGGTGGATTACCCGCAAGCCAACGCTCATTAAGCCAGTCGATTCCAAACGCGGTGAAGTGAAAATGGTCCCCAATAAGTTTTTTGAAAAACAATCGAGTCGCTAAATCATTTTTGTACGCACCCTTAAGCATTAAACTATGGGGCTCAAGAGAAGAAATAATTCCTTTTTTCGCACAAGAAACAATCGGGACCTTCGGCATAGCCAACTCTTTTCCCGTTTCCAAAAAATGAATTATACGTCGCGCCAAAATACCTTTGGCTCCGACTGATGAAATATTAAGACGGACACAAAGATCTTTTAATTCGGCAACATGTAAATAAAAAATGCTTTGATTAAACAGCATTAAAAAGACCCTTTTTTAAACCTTGCTTACTCATATCAATTACTCCTGATGCAATAGCATAAGCAAAAATCGCAGGGTCAAAAGGAAACAAGTCTCCCGACAAAAGACATGTTTTACGATACAGCCGTTGCTCATACCAATAACTAGATTTTCGACGATTGCCTCCTATATATATATTAATATTTTTTTTACATAAACAATTCTTCAAATGCACAAATGACACCCTTATACGAAGATTCTCTCGTTGAGAATTTGGAATAAGCTCCACTGACCTAAGACACTTCCTATCAAAAAGCACCTCTAGTTTGTCTCTATCACGGACTTGTATACTTTTAGAACTCCATATCAAACTCGGTCGCGCATGTGCATCAATAAATATGAGAAACGAGAATCCCAAAAAAATAATCAATCCAAGCAATACATGAATTCGTGCCAAAATAAGACTCACAAATATGTTCCCCGCCCACACAGAGTAGACACTTCGAACACGCAAGATATTATTTTTAATCGTAAAAGACTTCCCTAAAGGAACAAAGTCTAAAAAAAGATTCCACCACATAAAAAAATTAAAAGCAAAACACAAAATAAATATCGGTAAAAAAAACTCTAAAAAGCCTTTTAGGATGCTAATGTAATTTTTGACCATTCATATTTCCAAAAAATGAATTATACGTCGCGCCAAAATACCTTTGGCTCCGACAGATGAAATGTTAAGACGGCAACAAAGATCTTTTAATTCCGCAACATGCAAATAAAAAATGCTTTCGCCAAATAACATAAAAAGTTACTTTCTATCGCCAAATACTTGAGTACAATTTTTTTGCAAGCGCTTTAAAAAAAAACTTAATTGCTCTATTTCTTCCTGACGAAATCCTTCAAAAATTTTTTGATATGTACGCTCAACAATTGGCCAAATTTGAGCTATGAAAATCTCTCCGCTAGAGGTCAAAACATATAAATCATCTTGAAAAGAAACATACTTTTCCTTTATTAGCGGTTCAACAAATGACTGTAACTCAGATTCAAGCAGCGAAATATCTCTACAAATCTGCTCTTTTGCTACACCTGACTCACAGTGCATAATCATCATGCAGATAACCTGATTTCCAGAAAACGAAGTTAACTGTCGAACTTCAAAGTCAAATGCCATGCGAATAAACATGCCCGTAACATTAACCTCTCTACCAAAATTCGTAAGTATTTTTTCTTTAAGCATAGATACAACCTGTTTAAACTTTAATTCATACATAGAAATACCAGCAAAAACTGCTGCATTAAGAGACTCAACATTCAAGTTCATGGGAACTTGAACAGCTATATCTGCAATATTCAATAATTCATCACAGACTCCAACCGATTCATTTCCGACAATCAAAGCAATTTTTTTTTCAGAAAGCCTTATCTGAGACTGAAGTAACTTTGCATGAGGAGTCGTTACAACAATTTGATAATCATTCTGCTTTAGATACTCAATTGTTTTTAAAGCGGACTCTTTTTCAATTATAGAACTTTTAAAAACAAGTCCTCGAGATGAATCAATAATTTTGCGCTGAAAGGAATCTTGCAACATGCTTGAATATATAAATTGCTTAATTCCTAGTCCCTGTGCTGTTCGAACGATTGAGCCAATATTACCCAAATCTTGAAGTCCATCCATAACAACAACAAACTCTTCTGGTTTTAATGTATTATCTGGAATATGAACAACCGCTAAATAAGGAATAACATAAGAAGTATCACTAATTTTTTTTAAAACACCTTCAGAAACGTAGTAAATACAATTTTTATTGCATTCAAACACATCTTCCATCCCATCTAGAATAAAAATATTTTCAAAAAAAAGTTTTGCTTCAAGCGCCCATTTAATCTGTTCAACATCAAACAATAAAGCCTTTCCATGGCGCCGCCGCCCAGAAACAGAATGCAAACTTCTCGCTAATTCTACTCTAGGATCTTTAATACTCGTAATTTTCAACATTCAATAAATCTTTTTCTCACACCAAGTAAATAGCACAGAAAATATTAACTTATTATAAATAATCAAAAAAGCATTTTTAGTGCAACTTTTGACCATTCATAACTCGTTCATCAACACCAGCAAGACAAATAGCCCCAGAATCATCCGCAAAACCAACAAGTAAAAACTGGGAAACAAATCCCGCAATATTTTTCTCTCCAAGGTTCACACAACCGATCACTTTGCGTCCGACAAGAGTCTCTGGGGTATAATGGGCAGTAACTTGTGCTGATGTCTGCAAAACTCCAAACACTGCTCCAAAATCAACCCAGATTTTATATGCAGGTTTGCGCGCTCGCTCATTGACTTCAGCTTTGAGTACTGTGCCCGATCGAAGCTCTACTTTTTCAAAATCTTCATATGAAATAATTGCCATCATTTATCCTTAAAAATCAACGCTCACGCTCGCATGCAACTGATGCACGGCAGGAACATTGACCCCATTGTGAGCATACTGGAATCCAAAATTGAAATACGGAACTATCGTTCTTGCTGAACGCACTTGATATGGATCGTATGTCAAAGTCAACCCAAAATTTCGCGAGAACCAGCGTGAAGCTTTGACCAAAGAATTTTTTGCTGTATTTCGATCTTTAAAAACAATTCCCAAATCATCATTTACTGCACGCGAGAAAACACTCAAGGATGTTGCATCTCGACGTTCGTCAAAGTATTCATCTACCGAATGCCAAATGAATGAATAATTCAAGGTAAGATGCAAGTCATTTGAAATATTTTTAATTGTTAAAAATGGATTAAACCAATAGGTTCCACCAGGAATGATTCGAATCGAAGTCACCAATGGACTGTACGCCATCGGTTCTTCGTAGACAGGAACACGCATAATCGCAGAGCGTGTCGAGAAAAATGCAAGTCCAGAATTGAATCCAACATGCAAATAATCTTTGAGCCCGATCTTAATATTTGACTGCAATGAAAGCCCAAAAGAATTTGCTCCAAACGGCACCGATGAAGGATATTCTGGATCTTTTTTTCCGCCAGTTGGCATCGTCAAACCAACCAAAATATTTGCATCAAGAGTCCGAAGACGTAAGTAATAATCTACATGCGTTTGCAGCCCCACGTAGCACTCAACATCACCAAGCCCACGCTTATCCCAAACATTTTCTGCTAAACCAATTTTTTTAAATAACTGAGCTCGCAATGTTTCCAGCTTACTTTCAATAACAGGATCAGCATTCTTAACATCAACATAGGCTGTATCTAAATTTTTATTCAAAACATACTGATTCACCGACTGAACTTGTATAAAGGGAACAGAAACACCAAAAACAATTCCCGCGCCTTCGGCTAACCGTTTTTTTATCGATCCTTGCTCAAACTCATCCGCATATCGCTCTAACTGAATAAAATCTTTATACGCAATGGAAATCCGCTGCGAACGAAAAGAAGTGTCGGTTGAAAAGGGGATATTTTTACCCTGCCAACGAGGAATGAGCTGAAGCATCTCTGGAAGATATTCTCCATTGCCCATTTCACGAGAATAAACGTCTGCACTTTTTGCTAAATTTTTTAAATTAATTGACTCAAAAATACCTAAATTTGTCGTAGCATCGCCATACTTAGAGTCTGAATAACCTGCTGCTAAATGAGCAAAAATATGCCGATTCACACCAATAGATGAAAAAATATCAGGACCAAAATCGGTCAAAGAAGCATATTGAGGAACAAGAGCCCCCAATGAATTTACGAATAAACACGCTAAAAAGAGATGAAGAACAAAGAGCATCTTCTTACCAGCCATAAAAAGGAGCTTAATTTCTAAAAAAAGCTCAAAAAAAAATCCTACCGAAAGGTTACTCAAACTGCGCTATTCGTCAAGAAGCCAACAACGTTAAAAAAAATAGTTTATGTCAATAACAAGAAACTATGATAAACTTGACCTCATCATCAAAATAAATTTTTTATTTTTAGATTTTCATGAAAACCAAGATTCAATTTAGTTTTTTGCTATTTATAGCTCTTATTCTTGTCTTTTTGTACATCAAACATCGACCGCATTCTTCTCTGGACACAGGTCACCAAACCATTATTCTTGGAATTTCTGCAGACAATCCACCGTTTACGTTTTTCAAAGACGATCGTTTTCAAGGATTTGAAGTCGATGTTGCACAAGAAATCGCTTCCCGACTTGGATACAGCCTTGAAATCAAAGATCTTGATTTTAGCGGACTTATCCCCGCAGTAAAAAACAACGTCATAGATTTTTCTATTTCAAGCTTTAACATCACGCCAGAACGAAAACGTAACATTGATTTTTCTATTCCATACTACGAAAGCATGCCAACGGTTATCGGAAATGATTCTTACAAAACAGAAGTCGACCTTCAGGGCATCACCGTTGGCGTTCAACTCGGATCTGTTTGGGAGACTTTTGCAAAACAACTTGCTCAAACAAATCCAACCCTCACCGTATCTGGTTTCCATCGCATTAACCAAATGGTACAAGAGCTCTCTCAAGAAACAATAAATGCCATTTTAATCGATGCTGAAGTTGCAAAAAAAATCGCCAAAAACAATCCAAAATGGACCTTAAGCACCCTTAAATCAGCGAGCGAAAATAACCAGTATGGAATTATCTTCAAACCAAACTCTCCACTCGTTGAAAGCTTTAATAATACACTTCAAGAAATGAAAACCGATGGAATGCTCAATAAACTTACAGAAAAATGGTTTACTGTATCCGAACAATAAAATTTTAAACCCCCGAAAACAATGAATAACGTTTTTTCTCAGTTTTTAGTAACGCTTACAAAAGTTGCCTCAGGAATACCGACAACCCTTGTCTACTCTTTCTTACCCCTTCTTTTTGGCTTCACTTTTGGGATCTTTCTTGCTTTTGCCAAAATTAGCGGCCCTCGACCGCTTAGATGGTTTGTAAACTTCTACGTATCAGTATTTAGAGGGACTCCGTTACTCGTCCAATTGTTTTTAGTGGCTTACGGATTACCCTTTAAACTGTCTCCTTTCACAACAGGAATTATTGCCTTTTCACTCAACTCTTCAGCGTATGTTTGCGAAATCATCCGTGCGGGAATTGAAGGAGTAAGCAAAGGACAATACGAAGCGATGCAAGCTCTCTCAATTCCTTACTGGATTGGCATGAAAGATATTATTCTTCCTCAAGCTCTTAAAACGGTTCTACCGGCGCTTGTCAGCGAAAGCATCAACCTTGTAAAAGAATCTGCTATCATTTCACAACTACCAAGCATTACGGATATCACCCGATGCGCTCATTTGGTAAATACCGAAACATATGCGTTTTTTGAGCCAATGCTTGCTGCCGCATGCTGTTATTACATAATTACCAGTATTTTAAACTTTATTGGGTACAAACTCGAAATGTACCTTCAAACCGAGAATGACCATGATTAAAATTAAAAACCTCTACAAATCATTTGGATCATCATCACACAGCAAACAAGTACTTAAAAATATCAATTTAACCATAAAAAAAGGTGAAGTTGTTTGCGTCATCGGCCCATCAGGAAGCGGAAAATCAACACTGCTTCGCATGATCAACCGGTTAGAACTGCCATCTGCAGGAAGTGTTTTTATCGATAATACTGAACTTACAGAAACGACAGAAAAAGATTTAGTAAAAAAAACAGGAATGGTTTTCCAGCTTTTTAATCTTTTTGAAAACCTCACGACCTTAGAAAATGTCTGCTATGCCCCGATCAATTCTCTTGGGATGAACCCGGCAGAAGCAAATGAACTTGGCGCAACATTACTGGCAAGTGTTGGCCTTGGATCAAAAAAACATGCAAAGCCAGCAAGTCTTTCTGGTGGCCAAAAACAACGCGTAGGAATTGCTCGCGCACTTGCGATGCGCCCTGAAATTATGTTGTTTGATGAAGCAACCTCAGCACTTGACCCTGAAATGGTTAAAGAAGTTTTATCTGTCATAAAAAAATTAGCCAACCATGAAATGACAATTGTTCTTGTAACCCATGAAATGGGATTTGCAAACGAAATCGCTGATAGAGTTCTATTCATGGATCATGGCGAAATTATTGAAGACCAACCAGCAAAACAATTCTTTACTTCTCCAAGACATCCTCGAGTAAAAGACTTTTTATCAAAGATTTTTTAAAACAACTATTTCTTTAAACGAAAGCGTTGTTTTACCATAGGTTCAAATATATCAAACTAAATTGTTGGTTAATCTATGATTTTGCTCGCAAAGACGCTTGTTAGCGCTCTTTTTTTCTGCACACTTTCACTGGTGGGTTTTAGCACAAACTACTCAACGCTCAGCCTTACATCTGAGCACAAAGATTCATTTTTAGACGCATGTACTCCAAACAAAAAACACATTTATGGACAACTATTTGCTAAAAACGAATCTGTTGATGAACAAATTACAGTTTTCAGTAGACCAAACATAAGCGAGTTAAGTCAAAAGGAATTACATATTCTCACCAACGCGTGCAAAAAAACAACTCAATTTTTAACATCGAGAACTAAAAAATTCTTTACGTATCAGCACGCTCCTAGAAGCAAAAAAGCTCTTCTCATTACGCTCAATTTTGCAGATCCCGCGCTCTTCAGATTTTGCAAATCAAACCTTTTTGCGCAAGACGAAATTCAAGTTGCAGAGCATCCGCACCTTGGCCTTCTTGCTCAAGAAATAGCCGAAGATGCACCTGCAGTTTTAGATACAAGATCAAATTCTGTAATCATTCATAATGTTCCTCAACTCTGCAGAATTGATTCTCAAAAACCAATTGATGGTAAAATTTTATACGGAAATAATTTTGCTAGCGCATCAGTTGCTGAAATTGATCACAGACTCTCACTGCTTGAACCTCATCAAAATAATACCCTTCTTGCAATTTGCGCTCCGAACGTAACTGGTCGACGAGTTTACACAACAATGATGATTCAAGATTTTTTTGCTCAAATTCTTTCTGGCTTTCAACACACCCAAGCTGTAACAACAGAACTAGGATTTAAAAAAATTATTATTCATTCAGGCGGACTTGGAACAGGGGCATTTGGACATCACAAAGTAGTCAGTATTGTTTTACAACTTATCGCCGCACAAATAGTTTCTCAATCAATGAAAAATCCCCGAAACCTTGAAATCAGATTCTTTGGAACAACCGAAAAAACATATCGCAAAGCTTTTGATATTTTTAAAGCGTTCAAGTCGCAATTGAAAAAAGAAAAATTCGATTTTTCCCATGAAATACTTACTCAAGAAAACGAAAATAGAACCGTTGAGATTCTTGTAAAAATCTTTAATCAAAAAAATATTTTTCCACATCAAGGAACTGGTGATTAAAAAAAATGTGCATTAAAAAAAAACTCAAACGCACTTGATTCAGAGCCATTTTTGAGTTCACAATCGAGCTCAAAAAGTTTTTGATGTAATTGAACGCAATACGTTTTTGTATATTTTTTCCATCCATTTTTCCAGGTAAAATATGGCGCAAGTGAATGCTCTTGCCCTTGAGGTGTTGTTTTCGGATTCTCACTCGCACGATCAATATAAAAATAAGCCAAAAACAATTGGTTTGACCAATATGATGTCCAAAAAACATCAGAATATTCGGACGCTAATCGACTCCACTCAGCAAAAAACCGCTTTGCATTTTTTGTCCAAAAAAATTCTGATATATCTCGCAACTCACCACCCTCAAAAGCCAGCGAAAATAGATAGTCTTTAGACTTTTCCCATGTTTTTTTACTCATGCATCCAACATGATCAAATAAAACCAACGCTTGATCTAATGAAAGCTCAAAAAAAAGCGAATATACTTCACGCAATTCTATTGTTGATGAAAAATCGGCCAAACAAGCACAGAGCAAAAAATCATCATACGACAAGCGATCTGGAATTTTTACAAATTCAACCTCATGAGCCCTCTCCCCCAAAAACGACTTAAGCAAATCAGCGTCTTTCTGAGATAGGGATGCACAATACACCACAGATGAACCAAGCAACGAATAAAACTGTTTAAAAAAAGCCTGTTTTTGGGCCTGATTCAAAAAACTACCATCAGGAGAGCTGAGAAAATCTACTAACCAAACAATATCTGGCCGAAGAAGTACTTCACTTGAGCCAAAAAGACTTAATTGTTCACGATTTTCATTATCTTCACGTTTTAGCTCTTCTGCTGTAAGCGCATTTAAAATACGTAATGAATAACGCTTTTTTAGAATCGTGGCGATAAATGGCTGCAAGCGAACACTGTGCATATGTTGATAAACAAAAAAGACATGCGTATTCCACATGTCTTCACGTTTATTTATTATTTCTGAAAAAAAAGCTGCAAAAGACTTCATCAATCAACCAGTATGTTATTTTTTAGCGATACGATTTCCAAGCGAAAAGAGCGGTGTTTTAAGATTTTTATCATTTTTGTCTTTAGTAGAAAATGCCGGTTTTAAAACTTCATCACTTTTTGAAGGAAGGGCTAAATTAAATAGCGCCGCTTTTGACGCATCATTTTCAGCCAAACCAAAATTCCATGCTTCAAAAACTTTTTCAACACCTTGTTGACCAAGAGCATATAATTGATTAAATAAATCGGCAGAAACAGGTTTTTTTTCACACGTTCCTTGAATTTCAATAATTTCACCCGACTCTGTCATTACAAAATTAAAATCTGCATCAACTGAATTATCTTCATCCTGATCAAGATCAAGATAAACTTCGCTATCCTTAATGCCAACAGAAATCGCAGCAACTTTTTGCACCGTTAAATCAGTAGGTATAATGCCATTTTTATGCCAAATGTCGCATGCGCGAGAAAGTGCCAATGAAACAGCCGCAATAGCCGCTGTTCTTGTGCCTCCATCTGCTTGTAAAACATCACAATCGATATAAACGGTAAATTCGCCCAACTTTGAAGGATCAAAGACTGACCTGAAAACACGTCCAATAAGCCTTGAAATTTCTACTGAACGAGCATTTCGCTGCGCAAGCGTAGATTCTCTGACATTGCGTTTACGCGTTGAAATTGGAAGCATTTCGTATTCGGCGGTTAACCAACCTTCACCTTTGCCCCGCAAAAATTGTGGAACGCCAGGATTTAAAGAAACAGATGCAACAACAACAGTATCACCAGCGCGATACAACACAGAGGAAGGAGCAAACCCGAACGGGTTATAAACAAAAGAAACCGGCCGAATCTCATGAAGCTGCCGGTTTCCACGTCTTTGTATATTTTTTTTGTTAATCACGATTACTCAAGGTCAGGAGCTGACAATCGGATTCTTCCCGTCTCTTTATCAACAGCAAGAACTTTAACTTTCAACTTATCGCCAGATTTATATTTACGAGCAACGTCAGGTTGTTTTTGTTTTGCAATCGCAGAAATATGAACTAAGCCATCACAACCAGGAACAAGCTCAACAAAAATGCCAAAATCAGCGATCTTGCGAACAACACCTTCAAACATAGCACCGATTTCAAAATCTCCGACAATAGCCTTAATCCAGCCAACAGCTTTTTCTGCTTGAACAGCAGATTTGCCATACACTTTTACTAAGCCTGAATCTTCAATATCAATTTCGCATTCAGTTGAAGCCATAATTTCTTTGATAACCTTACCACCCGTTCCAATAACAGCACCAATCTTTGAAGGAGAAATTGTTAATGTAACAAACTGTGGAGCACGAGGGGACAATTGCTTACGAGAAGACGAAATAACTTTAGCCATTTCATCCAAGATATGATTTCGCGCTTTTTCTGAACGAGCAAACGCGTCAGTCATTAATTCACGAGTCAAACTGATTCCATGTTTAACGTCAAGCTGCAAGCCACAGGTCCCACGACGAGTTCCTGTAATCTTAAGATCCATAAAACCAAATGCGTCTTCATCACCCAAGATATCAGTGAGAACTTTATATTTTCCATGACCATTAGAGACAAGTCCCATCGCAACACCAGCAACAGCATCAGACACAGGAACCCCTGCATCCATGAGCGCTAAACTGGTTACACAAACAGATGCCATAGAACTTGATCCATTTGACCCTAAAATATCGACTAGCGAACGAATGGTATATGGAAAAGTTTTATTGTCAGGCAAGACATGCTTAAATGAAATTTCAGCTAAATGTCCATGACCAATTTCTCGACGACTTACCGAACGAGAAGGACGACATTCACCGGTTGAAAACGCTGGGAAGTTATAATGTAACATAAAGGATTGCTCAATTGCACCATATGCAAGAGATTCAACCTTCTGAGCATCTTGACCAGTACCAAGAGTCAACGTTCCAAGCGCTTGAGTCTCACCACGTTGAAACAACGCAGATCCATGAGAAGCTGGTAAAACACCAACTTCACAGCTAATTTGACGAACCTGGTCTAAGGCACGACCATCAAACCTAACCTCTTGATTATAAACAGAAATCGGAAGCAATTCTTTAATTTCTGCATCAACAAGATACTTTAAAATCGATTCTCCAATACGTCCAGCAACAACATCTTGCTCAAAATGCCCTGCAACAAGACCCTTACACTCTCTAACGCCAGATTTAAATGCCTCTTTGCTCGAAAGACCAATAAGAGATTTAATTTTTTCAATCGGAAGAGCAGCTCGGATTTTTGCTTGCCAGCCATGCCAATCAAAGCCTTCTGAGAGATTTATTTTAGACTTACCAACCTCACGAATAACTTCTTCTTGCCACGCAACCAACTCACAAATAATTTCATGCGCTTTAAAAAGCATCTCGATCATTTCTTCATTTGAAAGGTCATTTGTATACCCTTCAACCATCGAAATGCCGCCTTTTGTTCCAGCAACTACGATACAAGAATCTGATTCTTTTGCGGCCATAGCATCGCAATTAAACTTCCAAGCTCCTGCAATGCGATACGCATACACTGCTGCAACTGGTTCTTGAAATGGAATATCCGAAATTCCAAGAGCCAACGAAGCCCCTGTGACCGCAAGAACGCCTGAAGGAATCTTTGAATCAGAAGACAATAACTGTGAAGAAATTTGAACTTCTTTGAAATAAAACTCAGGGAACAAAGGTCGAACAGATCTATCAATCAATCGCGACAACAAAACTTCAGATTCTGAAAGTTGTGCTTCACGTTTTTTAAAACCACCTGGAAATTTACCAACGGCCGCAGGACGCTCACGATGTTCCACTGTTAATGGGAAAAAACCCTGAAATTCGCGCTCTTCTTCACTCGCGCACACAGCAGACAAAACAATGCAATCACCAGATCGAATCCACACTGACCCATTAGCTTGAAGTGCAACTTTTCCAATCTCAACTTCAATCCCAAGGGATGATAATACAAATTTTTTAGACATATTCACCTAGCAACCCAACTTTCCATTCTGTTTTATTACAGAATTATTTATACCGCTAACTTATCAGCAAGCTTCAAATACAATTCTCGATCAGTACGATTAAGATACGCTAAAAATCTTTTTCTTTCACCAACCATTTTAATCAAGCCATATCTAGAATGCTTATCTTTTGGGAAAAGCTTCAAATGACCACTAACCTTACGAATACGAGCATTAAGCAAAGCGATTTGAACCGCCGAAGAACCTGTATCCGCAGAATTTGAACCGAATTGCTCTACAATAGACGCAACAACTTCTTTATTTAACATTATGCCAAAACCTTAGCTTCTAAAAACTAACCACTATCTACCACTGTAAATGGTAGGCGCGAGCGGACTCGAACCGCTGACCCTCGCCACGTCAAGGCGATGCTCTGCCAACTGAGCTACGCGCCTACTCGATTTTTAAACCCCAGAAGGGAGAAAAACCTTATCCAGACCTACCTCAAGAAGCTCCTCTTCTGCGGCTCTCTTCTCAAAGTCTGAACGGTTATCACCAATATATTTCTGCCGGAAAGATGCAACTCCAGTTCCCGCAGGAATCATTCTACCAATAATGATATTAGACTTCAAGCAGGACAAATAGTCAACCTGTCCAGTTATAGCCGCTTCAGTAAGAACTCGTGTTGTTTCTTGGAAAGATGCTGCAGCAAGGAAACTATCAGTTTCCAAAGAAGCCTTGGTAATACCCATCAACAACGGACGAGCGATAGCAATTTTCTTACCATCTTTTGCCAAGAGCTCATTTACAGCACGCAAATGATGTCTATCAACACGATCTCCAACAACAAAACTTGTTTCACCTGGATCGACAACTCTAACCTTTTTCAACATTTGACGAACAACAATTTCTACGTGTTTATCATCAATTGTTTGACCTTGATCGGCATAAACCTCTTGAATTCCACCAACCAAATATCGCTGAAGTTCATCTGGTCCAAGAATCCTTAAGATGTCATGCGGCGCAGGAAGTCCATCAGTCAAAATATCCCCAGCTTTAACATATTCACCATCTTCGATGTTCAAATGTTTGCTTCGAGAAATATTGTATTCAAAGACTTCGCCATCATCAGTTGTAACCGTGATTCGTCTCTGACCACGATGAATACCACCAAACTCAACCTTACCATCAGCATCACTCAAGACCGCCAAATCTTTCGGCATTCGAGCTTCGAATAATTCAACCACTCGCGCCAAGCCACCGGTAATATCCTTGGTTTTTGTAATCTGCTGAGGCATTTTTGCAACAACTTGCCCCTGTGTTACAACATCACCATGATTCACGACAATGTTTGTTCCTGTTGGCAAGAAGTAGCGAGCAATAACCTCATTTTCTTTATCCACGATAGCAAGACAAGGCTGACGCTTTTCTTCTCGACGCTCTAAAATAAACCTTCTGGATTGTCCAGTAGACTCATCGTATTGATCGTGATACGTAACGTTTTCGATCAAATCAAGATATTCAATTTTACCAGCATGCTCAGTTACGATAACACGTTGAGGTTCAGCTTGCGCCAATTTTTCCCCAACTTGAACCTGTTGCCCATCAGTTACAAAAAGAACACTACCGTATTCAATTCTAAAGCGCTCAAGCTCTCGACCATCACCAGACATAATTAAAATGCGTGATTTTCGATTAATAACGACGCTTGAACCATCTTTTCGAACGACACACTGAACATCTTGAAACAAGACTCTTCCTGCAACGTGTGACGAAAGAAGTGTTTGATCAAGAAGACCAGAAGCCGTACCCCCAATGTGGAAAGTTCGAAGCGTCAACTGAGTTCCTGGCTCACCAATAGATTGAGCCGCAACAATACCAACCGCAGCGCCAACGTCAACTTTTTGAGTTGTAGCCAAGTCAAGACCGTAACACTTTACGCAAATACCAACTGCAGCCTGACAAGTTAAAACAGATCGAACATTAACACTTACTAATGCTGAATCGCGCAACTTATCGATAATGTCATGCGTAATGAAATCACCTTCTCGCGCCAATAATTCATTTGTCACTGGATCTCTCCAGTCTTCAGCCGCAACACGACCATAGACTCGCTCATCAAGTGTTTTAAGAACTTTACCTGCTCGCTCAAGCGATTCAATTGTAACATACCCAAGGGTTTTACAATCTTCCGTTGCAATAACCACGTCCTGAGCAACGTCAACCAATCGTCTTGTTAAGTAACCAGCATCAGCGGTTTTAAGCGCTGTATCGGCAAGACCTTTTCGAGCCCCGTGAGTTGAAATAAAGTACTCAAATGGATTCAAACCTTCTTTAAAGTTAGCAAGAACTGGCGTTTCGATAATGTCACCACTCGGGTTAGTCATCGGCCCTCTCATACCACCAAGCTGTTTCACTTGAGATTTTAAATTTCGCGCTCCAGATGCAAGAATCAAGAAGACCGGATTAAACGGTTTTTTCTTCAAATCTTCATTTTCGACTGCTTGCGCATCATTTGCCTCAAGCTCTTTCATCATGGCAGATGCAACATCTTCAGTTGCCCTACCCCAAACTTGAATTACATTATTTTGACGCTCACCATTAGTAATAGCACCATCACGATATAATTTTTCAATTTTTTCAATTGCAGAGCGACTTGAATCAAGAATTGATTTTTTAGCCTCAGGAACAACCAAGTCATCAATACACAAAGAAATACCACTCTTTGTTGCTGTATCAAAGCCAAGGGTTTTGATTTTATCTAATGCTTCAACGGTTGGCTCAACACCAGCAAATCTATGAATCTTTGAGATCAACTTACCAATATCCTTGTTCGTCATTGCTTTGTTGATCCATTCAAATTTCACAACAGGAGGCAATACGTCAAACAAGAGAACTCGACCAGTTGTTGTTTTTACAATTGTTCCATCAGCCAAACGCAATGAAATAATCGCCTGAAGATGAACCTTTTCTTGATTGTATGCAAAAACAAGCTCATCAGTGTTAGCAAAAACAAGTCCATCACCCAAAAGACCTTTTCGCCCCTTAGTAAGATAATACAAACCAAGAACCATCTCTTTTGAAGGAAGTGAAACCGGTTTGCCACTTGAAGATGCGATCACGTTTTTTGTTGCCAACATCAATGCACACGCTTCAGCCCTTGAACGATCACTCAATGGCAAGTGAACCGCCATCTGGTCACCGTCAAAGTCAGCGTTAAATGCTGTACAAACCAACGGATGAATCTTAATTGCTTTACCTTCAACCAAGCGAGGGAAGAATGCCTGAATACCAAGTCTGTGAAGAGTTGGTGCACGGTTCAAGAGAACCGGACGATCTTTAACAACCTCTTCAAGAGCTGCCCAAACATCCGCTTCCATGTTTTCAACCATGCGCTTTGCAACACGAAGGTTTGGCGCTATTTCACGACGCTGCAATTCTGCATAAACATATGGCTTGAATAATTCAAGAGCCATAGATTTAGGCAATCCACACTCAGACATCTTAAGCTTTGGATCAACAACAATAACGGAACGACCAGAGTAGTCAACACGCTTACCAAGAAGGTTTTGACGGAATCGCCCCTGCTTACCGCGAAGCATCTCACTTAATGACTTAAGAGCTCTACGATTCGTTCCACGAACAGGATGTCCTCTTCGGCCGTTATCGATCAAACTATCAACAGACTCCTGAAGCATTCGTTTTTCGTTTTTGACAATAACACTCGGCGCCTCAAGTTCAATAAGCCTTCTAAGACGAATGTTTCGGTTCAAGACACGACGATACAAATCATTTAAATCAGAAGATGCAAATCTTCCACCTGGAAGCGGCACCAACGGACGTAAATCTGGAGGAAGAACAGGAAGTACATCAAAAATCATCCACTCCGGACGCATATTAGCAGCCAAAAGACCAGAAAGAACTCTAAATCTTTTTGCTAATCGATGCTTAACCGTAAGTGCTGTTGCTTGACGATACTGCTCTTCAACTTTTCGCACTTCAAACGCAAGATCTTTTTGCGCAAGAATTTTACGAATAGCCTCAGCTCCCATATCAGCTTTAAAATCAAAATCATCAGAACGAGCTTCCAAATACTCTTCGTACTCTTGGCTTGATAACAATGATCTTACTGGATACGGTGACTGCCCTTGCTGTAAAACTAAATAGCTATCAAAGTAAATAACCTTCTCAATATCACGAACCGTCATATCAAGAATTAAGCTTAAATAGCTTGGAATACCCTTCAAAAACCAAATGTGGCAAACTGGCGACACCAAATTAATGTGTCCCATCCGCTCACGACGAACGCGAGACTGAATTACCTCAACCCCACACTTTTCACACGTTACACCACGATGCTTCATGCGACGATATTTACCGCAATTACATTCCCAGTCTTTTTGTGGCCCAAAAATACGAGCACAGAAAAGACCATCTTTTTCTGGTTTTAACGTACGATAGTTAATTGTTTCAATTTTTTTTACTTCACCATACGATTTCGATCTAATTTGATCGGGAGATGCAATCCCGATCTTAATAGCGTTAAATTGAGTGGTATGAATGTATTCGCGAAAACGATCAAAAATTCTGCTACTCACTGGCCTGCTCCCTACCTGTTCTAAACAACTCTACTTGCAACCCAAGACTTTGTAGTTCTTTTACAAGAACGTTAAATGATTCTGGAATACCTGGCTCTGGCAATTCATCTCCGCGAACAATTGCCTCGTACGCTTTTAATCGACCATTTACGTCATCAGACTTAATCGTCAACATCTCTTGCAAGATATGCGCCGAACCGTATGCAAACAGAGCCCACACCTCCATCTCCCCAAGTCTTTGTCCACCAAATTGCGCTTTACCACCAAGCGGTTGTTGCGTAATCAATGAACACGGACCAACAGAACGAGCATGCAGTTTATCGTCAGCCAAGTGATTCAATTTCATCATATAGGCATAGCCCACCGTTACCGGCTGCTCAAATGCTTCACCCGATTGACCATCATACAAGGTATATACCCCACGAGACGGTAATCCAAGCTCATTTAATAATGGACTAATATCATCTTCAAAACTTGCACCATCAAACACTGGTGTTGAAATTCTTAATCCCAACGCAGCGGTTCTTCGTGCAGCATCCATGACACCTTCATCACCATATTTTTCTTGAATATTTTTAATGAGTTCTGGCGCGTAATATTTTTTCATGAAAGCTTCAACTTGCTTGAAAGACATAGCATTAATCTGATCAGCCAGCTTTTCACCAACTTTTCGGCAACCCATACCCAACATAGTTTCAAGAATTTGCCCCACGTTCATACGACCAGGAACACCAAGTGGATTTAAAACGATATCAACAGACGTACCATCAGCTAAATATGGCATATCTTCAACGTTAACAATCGCTGAAACCACACCTTTGTTACCGTGTCGTCCCGCCATTTTATCACCAACAGAAACTGGTCGCTTTACCGCAACATAGACTCGAACAAGCTTAATAACGCCAGACGGAAGATCATCCCCTTTACGTAATTTAGAAACCTGTTCAGCCTTAAGTGCTTCAAGAACTTTTTCTTGACTATCTAAAATGTCACGGTAGTAAGCCAGTTTTGTTGTAACATTTTTGTCCGCAACTTTGATTTTAAGTAAGTCGTGAACATTCGCTACCGCAACCTTATCCTTACTGATAACACCACTCGCATTAGCAAACTCGGAACCCTTCAAAGAAACATCCTGCAATTCTGCAACAATTTTTTCTTTAATAGATCGCTCAAGAACACCAACCTGCCATGCATAATTTTCTTCAATTTCAAGAGTTTCTTTTTGAACAACATCTTTATAACGTTTGTCTTTTCGAATACCACTTCGTGAAAGGATTTTTACGTCAACAACTGTTCCCGCAACACCAGGTGGAACTCTTGATGAAGTATCCTTTACTTCTCGAGATTTTTCACCAAAAAGAGCTCGCAACAATTTCTCTTCTGGAGAAACTTGTACGTCACCCTTAAAGGTTACTTTACCAACCAAAATGTCACCAGGTTCAACTCGCGTACCAATCTTCACGATACCGTCTTCATCAAGAGACTCAAGCTCTTTTTCACCGACGTTTGGAATATCTCGCGTAATTTCTTCTGCACCGAGTTTTGTATCTCGAGCTTCGACAACGAACTCTTCAACATATACCGAAGTGAATACATCATCAGCTACGCAACGACGACTCACAACAATCGCATCTTCAAAATTATATCCGTACCATGGCATATATGCCACAAGAACGTTACTCCCCAAGGAAAGCTCACCCTCAGAAATCGAAGCTCCATGAGCGATTACCTGACCGCGCTGAACAAGTTTTCCAACTTGAACCGCCGGAACATAATGAACCCATGTGTTATGACTTGAACGACCAAATTTTTTCAATCGATACACATCAATTGGACGCGCAAACCATTCTTCATCTGATTTTTGATCTTGCTCTAAGGCGATAATAATTTTATCCGCAGAAACGTATTTAACAATACCGGTTGCTCGAGCAATTATAACCGCGCCTTCAGCATGGCCAACTTCCCACTCGACACCTGTTCCAACAAGCGGCACCTCTGGTTTTACCAGCGGAACAGCTTGCCGTTGCATGTTAGATCCCATAAGCGCACGGTTAGCGTCATCATGCTCCAAGAAAGGAATCAAGGCCGTTGCCACAGAAACCAACTGCCGAGGAGACGCATCAAGGTACGAAATGTCTTCTACCGGCATTCCCTGCATTGCGCCATCTCGACGAGCAAGAACATAAGAATCTGTAATTGTTCCAGCTTTATCCAGCGAAACAGTAGCCTGAGCAACTGCTTTTCCAACTTCCTGGTATGCATCAATATAAACAACATTATCTGCAACCTTTCCATCTTCTACCGGACGATACACCGCCTCAATGAAACCAAGTTCATTTACACGAGCATACGTTGAAAGAGAGGAAATAAGACCAATGTTTTGACCTTCAGGAGTTTCAATAGGACAAATTCTACCATAGTGAGAAGGGTGAACGTCACGAACATCAAGCGTTGCTCGATCCCTGGTAATACCTCCGGGCCCGAGAGCTGACAATCGACGCTTATGAGCCATCTCAGCAAGAGGATTTGTTTGATCCATGAACTGAGACAATTGACCTGTTCCAAAAAACTCTCTTAAGACCGCAGACAACGGCTTTACATTAATAAAATCTGATGGCATTTGAGCTGCATAGGTTTCTTGAAGTCTAAAACGCTCACTAATAATTTTTTCAATTCGAGCAAGGCCAACATAAAATTGAGACTGCAATAATTCACGAACCAAACGAACACAGCGATTACTTAAATGATCAACGTCATCAAGCTCACCTTCTCCACGCTCCTTAAGCCCAATCAAATACCGCACAACGCCAATAATATCCTCAAGAGCAAGTGTTGTAACATCAAGAGACAAACCAACACCGAGCTTACGATTAATTCTTGTTCTACCAACAACGGTTAAATCGTAATGACGACCATTAAAGAATAAATCCATAACATAATCTGTCATGACTTTGATCGATGGCAAATCACCAGGACGAAGTTTTGAATAAACTTCTTTTACCGCCTCTTCATGAGACATTGCTTGATCTTGCGCAAGCGTTAAAGCAAGCGACAATTGCGGAGCATGACTTGAGGTTTGAATTACGGTCAATGAACACTCAGCATTCAATGATTCGATATAATCAAGAACGCCCTCTTTAATCGTACCGCCACGCTCAAGCAACAATTCACCCGTTTTTGGATGAACGAAATCTTCAGCAACGATACGGTTAATCAAACTACTTCGACGAATTTTAAGGCAATCAACTGAAAGTTTTTTTAATTTTTGAAACACCGGCTCAGTAATACGTTGCCCAACGGTAAATTGTTTTTCAACTTCCTTGGACAATGCACCAAGCTCAAGACGAGTACCAATAAGCCCTTTGTTCAATGGACGAATAAACTCACCACCTGCATATTCAATTTTTTCAAACGAATAGAACAATGGAAGAATTTCTTCACGCTTAAGCCCAAGAGCTTGCAAGAATGTTGTTACCAATAATTTTTTCTTTTTATCAATACGAACATGCAAGAAATCATTTTGATCAAACTCAAAATCTAACCACGCACCTCGCGCAGGAATAATCCGCGCAAGAAGGGATGCATTTCCCCTAAAATCTTTTGTTTTTTTATTTACAGCAAACAGAACACCGGGCGCTCTATGAATCTGGCTGACCACAACTCGATCAACACCATTAATTAAGAAAATACCCTGATTTCCGGCCTTAATTCTACCATCATTATCTTCATACAAATCCAACATGATAGGCAAATCACAAAAGAACACTTCTTGTTCTTTAATGTCGCGCATCAAGCCTTCATTTGTAACCGGATCAATGTCCCAGGTAGTTAATTGCATTTTTACACGCAATGGAACGGAATACGTTTTGCCACCATATCGGCATTCTTCCGGCGAAGCCTGAGGCTTCAATGTTACTCGCGCGTGACATTTTGTACATCGCACATATGAATGACCTGACGCCAATTGCTGATCGGTCAAACGAGAACATCCGGTCTTTTTTGAACCATGATGCTTCCACTGATATCGAGCCGCGATTCCCGTCAAATTACCACAAATACAGGACCAATCGCCAAGCTCATAGCTTACATACTCTAAGGCAATCCGAGAATTATACTCAACAGGAAAGATGTCACGGAGCACCTTTTCAAGACCAATGTTGAGGCGTTCAGACGGCAAGTAATCTATTTGCACAAAATCATTAAACGACTTGGATTGAACCTCAATGAGATTCGGCAGCGCGACGACATCTTTCGTCTTTCCGAACATCTTTCTCAAAAAAGTCACACCGCTTTGCACTTCAGACATCCACCCGCTCCCATTCGTTAAGTTAAATTTTTATAAAGCTGATAATCAACCACACAATAATTCGAGGTTAGCAGCATTTCTACATATGAAAAGCAAACTAACCCCGAATTAAACTAAATCACTAGATTCAAAAGAACCCGCTTTTTATGAAAGCTCAACCTGAGCACCAGCCTCTTCAAGAGCTTTTTTCATTTTCTCAGCATCATCTTTTGAAGCAGCTTCACGAACAACAAACGGAGTGTTTGAATACGCTTCGCTCGCTTCTTTCAAGCCCAAATCAGGACAAACAGCACGAAGAGCCTTAACTACTTTTAATTTTTCTGAACCACCAGATTTAAGAACAACCTTAAATTCAGTTTTCTCTGCAGCAACAGGAGCAGCTGCAGCAGCAGGTCCTGCGCTTATAACAGCAGCAGCAGCAGAAACACCAAATTCTGTTTCAATTGCCTTAACCAATTCTGCCAATTCTGTAACTTTTAAACCTTTAATACCTTCAAGGATTGCGTTAGGTGTCATGTGACCTTCTCCAAAACAAATAATTTTTTAAATAAAACGTATAAATTTAACTATAAACACTACTTTGATTCAGCAAGCTTTTGAGCTGTCTTATCAAGAACTCTAGCAAGTCCAGCAATAGGAGCTTGCAAGACATTTGCCAACTGAGTAAGCAATACTTCCCGCGACGGAATAGCGGCAAGCGCCTCAACCCCAGCCTTATCCCAAACTTTGTGCTCAAACAAGCCTGAAACAACCGCAAAGCCCTGTTCATCTTTTGCAAAATCAACTAATTTTTTTGCAACTCCCGGGGTGTTGCTTTTCGCAAAGACAAGACCAACTTGATTTTTCAAGAAAGACTTAAATCCTTCACTATCAGCAAGACCATCAATAGCCCGGACCATCAAACGAGCCTTGGCAACTTTCATTACCGCACCCTCTTGACGCAACTGGGTTCTTAATTTTTGAAGTTTTTCAACTGTCATACCTTGATAATTAACAAGAATAGCGCCCTCTGACTGCTTTACGCTTTCACGCAAAGACTCAATGGTCACCCCTTTTTGATTACGATTCATAATCTAACCCTTATCCCTGAATTCCAAGATTTTCTAGACTAAGCTGAAAACCCTTGCCCATCGTTGATGAAACAAATGCTTTTTTGAGAAACTTTCCCTTTGAGGTAGCTGGTTTACTTGCTTGAAGAGCTTTCAAAAAAGCAATCAAATTTTCAGCCAACTTATCAACACCAAAAGAAACCTTTCCACACGGTGCATGAACCACGCCACCCTTATCATTTCTAAAAGTAACACGACCATGTTTTAGCTCTTTAATAACAGGAAGAATGTCAAACGCGACAGTTCCAACTCTATTATTAGGCAATAAGCCACGAGGCCCAAGAACACGAGCAACCTTACCAACAAGACCCATCATATCGGGGGTAGCAACGGCCGCGTCAAAATCAAGCCATCCACCTTCGATTTTTGCCACCAGATCTTCACCACCAGCAAAATCAGCCCCTGCAGCCAGCGCCTTGCTCTCATTTTCACCCTTAACAAAAGCGATAACTCTCACTTTTCTTCCAGTTCCATGAGGCAACAACACCGAATTTCTTACGGTCTGTTCACCCTTAGTTGGATCTATCCCAAGAACGACGTCAACATCGACAGATTCGTCGAATTTTGCTCGGGCGGTCTTAACGACTTGCTCAAGCGCTTCTTTAAGGCCGTGCCCCAAAGAGACCTGAGAACTTGTATCAATCTTCCGCATCACCAATACACTCTATATTTAAAATAACCAACAACTAATCAACAACACTAAGTCCAAGACTGCGCGCACTACCCATAATCATTTTGCGACCAGATTCAACTGTCCAAGCATTAAGATCTTTCATCTTAATTTTTACAATTTCATCGATTGCAGAGATCGAAATAGTTCCAACAGTTTCTGAACCTGTTTTCTTTGCGCCTTTTGCAATTTTTGCATACTTCTTAAGAAGCTCGGAAGTTGGAGCTGTTTTTGTGATAAAATCAAACGTTTTATCTGTATAAACAGTCACAACAACTGGAACAGTCTCACCTTTTCTGGTAGCCGTTTCAGCATTAAACCTTTTACAAAAATCCATAGTATTAAGCCCGTGGGGCCCAAGACTACTACCAACAGGAGGCGCTGGAGTAGCAGCACCAGCAGGCAACTGCATCTTCACATATGCTTTTATTTTTTTAGACATTTAACCCACGCTAATATTTGATTTGACGAAAATTAAGCACAACCGGCGTCATACGACCGAAGATACTTACAACTACAGTAACATTCTCTTGCTCTTCGTCAATACCTTCAACAATACCAACAAAACCAACAAAGGGTCCACCGGTAATATGAACCTCTGAACCAATAACGATAGACTCTTTCTCTGAAGACAACGACAACTTTCCGCTCATCTGCGTAAAGATTCGCTCAACTTCAGCACCAGTCAACGGCATTGGATCTCTACCGCCAAGAAAGCGAGAAACCCGAGGAGTTTGCATCACAAGTCGCTGAGAAGCACCGTTCATTTCCATCTGAACCAACAAATATCCAGGAAAAATTTTTTCCTGGCGCGGCTCATCTGCAACAAATCGATCTACCACCTCGCCAGACGGAACAACAATCTCACCAAAAAGATCTTGCAATTCCTCTTCGACCACACGCTTGGAAAGATCCGCCCTTACAACGTCTTCATACCCCGTGTAAACCTGTAGAACATACCAACGCTTACTCATTTCGCTCCCTTAACAGCTCTCAACTTAAGACATCAATTTCTTCAACAGAAAACTAAATCCAAAGTCCATGCCAGCCAAAACAACGGAGAAAAAGAACACAACAACCCCTACAGCAACCAACATCTGAAAAAACTCTTCAGAGCTTGGCCACGTAACACGCTGCAACTCACTCTTAACCTCGTTGAAAAATTTAAAAAACTCACGCATAAAAACCTCAGGATATACGCTAAGACTGGCAGGCCAGGAGGGATTCGAACCCCCAACACGCGGATTTGGAGTCCGCCGCTCTACCATTGGAGCTACTGGCCTCTTGAACTAACAACTATTTAGTTTCTTTATGAAGAGTATGCCTTCGAAGCTTAGGACAATACTTCTTAAGAGCAATTTTACCAAATTTTCTATTTTTTGGAACACGAATGCTATAATTTCGCATTCCCGACTCCGTACATTCCAAATGAACGATTATTCTATCTTTTGCCATCGCCTTATCCTTTTCCCAAAAACCCACTTCCCTGACGCGTTATTAACTGGAGCCCGCGATTGGACTCGAACCAACGACCTCTCCCTTACCATGGGAGTGCTCTACCACCTGAGCTACGCGGGCACCAAAACACTGGAGCTGGCAACTGGATTCGAACCAGCGACCTGCTGATTACAAATCAGCTGCTCTACCGACTGAGCTATGCCAGCTAACATTTTTGGTGCGGGAGACGAGGGTCGAACTCGCAACCTACAGCTTGGAAGGCTGTCGCTCTGCCAATTGAGCTACTCCCGCAATACACTCTTGCTATGGTGGGGAGAACAGGATTCGAACCTGTGAAGGCTGAGCCAACGGATTTACAGTCCGTCCCCTTTGGCCGCTCGGGAATCTCCCCCTCAAGATCTAGCTGTATAACGCCCGAGGAAAATAACGTATATCAAAAAACAATTAACTTTAAAGACACATGTGGCCACATATGTCAAAGTCACTATTGGATAGAATAATTATTCTGATGAGTATTGCAAGGGCTTTTGAAACAACTTTTGTTTTTTTAGACACTTTTTTTAATATTTATACAAATCGAGAGACAACTAAGTCTCGCTTTTGAGGATTTTTCGCATCGTATAAAATATCTATCCACACAACCCGTGAGCGCAAAATATCATCTTGCAACAAATCAGAAATCACTTCGGGCCACTCAACCACCATAGAATGAGCGATATCAAACAAAATTTCATCAAACCCAAGTTCAAAAAACATTTCGACAGATTCAACTCGATACAAGTCAAAATGATACACTGAATGACCTGAAGTAGTTTCATATCGACAAAAATATGAATAAGTTGGACTAATAACCACATCAAAAACACCCAATTGTCGTAACAATTCCTTTGAAAGTGTTGTTTTTCCGGCTCCAATTTCGCCGCGCAACGCAAATATTGTACCCTTTTCCCACAATGGCAAAATCTTTTCTTTAACAATTACGGCGGTTGACTCCACCTCATACACGCTCGAATCTTGTATTTGCTCTTTTTGCACTTTTACACCTACATCTTTTTCAAAATACGCATAAGTCGCATATCGTTTTTAGAACTTGATTTTCCCAATTCACCTATTTTTTCATCGTCATAAAAAGCGGCATCGTCTTCTTTTTTACTAACAACATTTCTTGTCGACTGCTCCATCAAGATTCTTAATAAATCCTTTGTTTCATCGCTTCGACCATCCATGTGGTCATATTCTGTAAGAACAGTTTTTTTTGGCAATGCAACCGATTTGTGAGTATTAATCTCCCTCATCGCAGAAAACACCAATTCCCTAAAATCACTCGCCCCCACAACAGCATCAACGAAATTAAAAACCTTTTTTGCTAAACCACGATCATCAGAAACAACAACGCAACACGGATGACGACTATCAACAACATAATTAAAAATCCAATCATCAGCTATTTGTCGATACCCAACATATACCTCAACAACATCACCAACAAATCTTTTTTCTGGATACGCAAGACTCCCGCCATCAAAAACTAATACTAATTTTTTGATAGTTTTTTTTCTTTTTTCAGCATATTTTCGCATTTTTGCGCAAAATAAACTTCTTTCTGAGTCGTCCACCTGAGTACCGGCTGTCTTTTTCCCAAAAAGCCTTATAACATTATACGCATCGACAACCACCACCACTGGATTTTTTCCTTACCGTAAAATTGCCTCGGTCGCTTCGTTTGATTTACGATGAGGCGATAAAAAATAACCCAATTAAAATGATATCATGTTTAACATAAATCAAATTAAACACAGAATTGCATCAATCACTAAAACTCAAAAAATCACCTACGCTATGCGATTGGTTGCAATGTCTTTGTACAATAGAAGCGAAAAAAAACGACGTGAGTCGTCACTCTGGATTTCTGAGTTAAAATCAAACTTCAAGGCACTTCAACAGCACAAAAGCACTTTTGAGCAAGTTCGCACCAATGACTCACCCCCGCCTCAAGATGAACTTGTTATTATCCTCTCATCAACAAAAGGCCTCTGTGGCGGATATCACGAGTCATTAAGAAAATTTTTAAACTCTCGCACAAAAAACAGCTCATCAACACCAGACTTGATTAAAATTGGACAAAAAACACATTTAATTTGCAAAACAAGCTACACAACGGCTACATGCGTCAAACACATAGAGGTTTTAAACGCCAACAATGTATATGATACCGCAAGAGAAATAATGCTTTTTATTTATGAAAAAAATTATAAAACTGTTCGTCTTTTTAGTAATCGATTCATCAATTTTTTTTCTTATAAGCCGACAGAAACAATTCTTTACCCCTTCAGCCAACTCAGCGAAGTTGATGCACGAGAACAAACCGTTCGACACATTTATTCTTTTAATCAAAAAGCCGAATCTTCTAGCAGCATCTCACATTACAGTGAGTTATTTCACCTTGAGCAATCAGAAAAACTTATGTTCCAGCAAATAACCGAACAATTCGGGATCGCCCTGCTAGTCAATCTTTTGCATGAAGCACTCATGGCAGAACAAAGTGCACGATTTGTCTCTATGGATGCGGCAACAAAAAATGCATCTTCAGCTCTTGAAAAATTAAAACTACACTGTAATAAATTACGTCAAACATTAATCACCAGAGAAGTTGCTGAACTTTCACGAGCGCTCTAGGCATATTTTGAGGAGAAAACAATGCAATATCACAACCAAGGAAGATTAGAAGTTATTTGTGGATCAATGTTTTCCGGGAAAACAGAAGAACTCTTGCGCCGCTTGCGCAGAGCAGAAATCGCAAAAAAACGTGTTCTTACCATAAAAAATCATATCGATACTCGTAGTGGAACAACTATTATCACAAGCCATAACGGCAACCTGCGCGAAGCGCATCCGCTTGAAAACTCTCCTGCTATGGTAAATTTAATTACACGCATGGCTGAAGACGCAGATGTCATCGGAATCGATGAAATACAATTTTTTTCAACCGAAATTCTTCATGCGCTTAGATCGCTTGTACATCAGGGAAAACGAATTGTTGTTGCTGGACTTGACCTTGATTTTCGCGGCGAACCATTTCCGACCGTCGCCTCTCTTCTCGCACTTGCAGATGAAGTGTATAAGCTGAATGCAATCTGCATCTCCTGTGGAGAAAATGCACACTTCAGCCAACGACTCATCAACGGAGCTCCAGCGTCTTTTTATGATCCAATTATTCTTGTTGGAGCATCTGAATTTTATGAAGCACGCTGCAGAAGCTGCTTTGTCCTAAAAGACAATCCCTACAAGGCGATGTATAAACCTCTCGTTCGCACGCAACTATAACAATGGCTAAGCAAAAAACTATTTTTTTTTGCACAAACTGTGGCCAAGAATCAGCTCGCTGGATCGGATGCTGCACCCAATGCAACGAATGGAATACCTACACCGAATTTAAAGAAGCAAAAAACCCAAAAAAATCCGCTCCTTTAAACAAAGTGTCATCAACGGTCATGCATTCGCTTAATGAAATTTCAACCGAACAGTTTCCTCGATTTATAAGTGGAATTGACGAGTGGGATAGAGTCTCGGGAGGCGGCATTCTTCCAGGAGCATTTATTATTCTTACCGGCGATCCAGGTGTTGGCAAATCAACATTACTCCTTCAACTCGGACACGCACTATCGACCAACGACAAAACAGTTTTTTATTTTTCCTCAGAAGAATCATTGCAACAAGTTAAAAACCGCGCAACAAGAATTGGAATCGCTCACACAGCGATGCAATTTTCTGACCAAACCCATCTAGAAACAATTATTGCTATCGCAAAAGAACAAAAACCCCACATCATGATCATCGATTCAATCCAAAGCTGTATTGTCGAAAGTGATGAATATTCATTTCCCGGTACCGTTGGGCAACTCAAAACCGCTGCGTTTGAACTCATGCGCCTTGCAAAAGAAAACAATATCGCAATCATCATTACCGGTCACATAACAAAAGATGGTACCATGGCTGGACCAAAAGTACTTGAGCACATGGTGGATGCGGTATTTTACTTGCAGGGTGATGACAGATTTGAAACGCGTATTTTGAGAGCCGTAAAAAATCGATTTGGCACCATCAACGAGATTGGCTTTTTCCAAATGAATGCCGACGGCATGTCGCAAGTGTCTGATATCAACGCTCTTGTTATTCAAAATGCATCAATCAGCCCTGGAGCATCACTCATCTGCTCAATGGAAGGCACTCGGCCTGTGCTTGTTGAAGTTCAAGCACTGTGTATTGAATCCAAATTTGGCACACCACAACGAGTTATCAGCGGCCTTGATCATAAACGAGTTGTGCTCGTTGCAGCGATTTTAGAAAAGTATCTCCGCATTAAACTCAGCTCACAAGATATCTTCTTTAAAGTCACTGGCGGCTTTACGGTTAAAGAGACGGGCAGCGATTTGGGAATAGCCCTGGCATTATTGTCATCCTACCTTCAAAAAGCTCTTCCTCCACACACGATGGCCCTTGGAGAAATGAGTCTAACAGGTCACATAAAACCAATTTCATCAAGCGAAAAACAATTACTCGAAGCGCATAAGTTTGGTATCAAAAATTTAATAACTTCACACAAGACCGTAGCCGGAAAAAATAAATTTGAAACAGTCACAGGCCTCCGCAGCGTATACGACCTGGTCGCTATTTTCCCAGAATAACCAGCAGATTAATATGTATCTTTTTTAAGCCTGAAACAGTAATTGTGGACTTAAAAGTCCACAATTACTCAAAATATTTTTATTCATGAAATATTTTAGGAAGAGCTCATGGGCAACAATCTGTCTCATTTATTTTTAAGCGTAATAATGTTTTTAAGCTGCGCATCATTGGAATCAATTTTTTTTGCGGGATATTTTAAAGCAAGAAGAGACTATGCTCATGCCGTACAAATTAACAAGTTTGAAGAAACGCTACACGGTAAACATCCAAACAAATGTACTTCTTTATTTTCCGAAGAAGAACTTACAGATTGGCTTATTGGCAATCCATGGTTTATGCCTCCCGACAAAGATGCTCGCATGCCCCTATTTGGCCCTTGCATAAAAAGATACACATTTAAAAAAAATAATTTATTTAAATTCTCGCTATCAAAACTACCTCACTACTCAGGAAAAATCGCTCGCTGTAAAACATATCATCATGTTTTTGTAAATATTCCAATTATTGAAAAACAATGCTCGATGGATAAGCTAAAATTCTCATGGCCTTATGCGCTTTCTATGTCAATTTACCTAAAAAATGGATATAGAAATAAATTTAGCTCCTGCAATAAGCCATCAATTATAACGTTGAAACAAGGTAAAATAACATTTCGAGAAGAACTCCCTGATGAGGTCTGGATTAAAAAATTTTATGTTGACCCTGTAGATTGGACTCCTAAGTTCTAATTTTTATTAACATTTTTGAATAAAAACCGCTTTTTGCAAAAACAAATTCGAGAGTATTCTTGGCCTTAGGAGTGTTTACGACCTTGTATCGATTTTTCCTGAAGAATAATTCGCTACAACAAACAACAATACCAAAAAAGAAAACCGCCTAATAAGTATTCTTATTGATTGTGCAGAACAATTACAAAAACATATTTCACACCCAATTAATCGGGTTTAAGAACACGCAACACCACTCTTGGACACCTGGCATGCGACTGCGCTGGATGCTCAACAAAAAACAGTTGCTCTTTTTATCAATCAAGTCAGTGAATTTTGCCTAATTAGTGAAATTTCTGGAAAAATTTCACTTGAAAACGCTGTTAGCCTTTTTATCAACGCACTAAATGAACAACTTAAAGAAAATAGCGCAATCAATCAGTATCACCACACGTTTGATCATAAAATTAAACATGGCGTTACATTTACTAAAGGCTCAGAATCAGAAGTACACTGGATTGTATCTGCTATCGAAAAATTATTGATGGAAAATCCTGAATTAGCAAAAGATACCGCACGACTTTCACACAAAATAAACAATTCAGAATTTCCTGAGCTTAAATTTCACACACCAACTCAAAAATTATCCCTCACCCTGGTATCACTTCCCCACGACGAGAATAAAAAAGGCCCATCAAAAATGGGCCTACATTTTTAGTTACTTTTTAATCAATTGACGTGCCGTTACAATAAACACGCCTCTTCTTTTACGTGCATCGACGGCAATCGGAGAATTTCCATAATAATCACATGCGGAGCATTTTCTTGACGATTTTCTTGAGTCAACACTAGAAGGTGTTGCTGTGGCAGAGCTCGCACCAGAAGAAGATCGCCCAACCTTTTTAACAAAATCAGACAATGAATCTTCTGGAATAGCAACACTCAACTCCGCTAATGGCTTGCTATCAACATGAGCTGATTCTTCATGAATTTCTTTCTAATCGCCTTCTTGATTAGAACAAAAAAAACAATCCGAAGACGTTGCTGAGTCAAAAACAGCTAAAAGAGCTATCATAAGGCCTTCAATTCTCTCAATTCCTTTTTCTGGATCAATAGAATTTACCCAAATTTGCGCTTTTGCGCGATCAAGAAGCTCATCCAACCGAGCCCTTGTGCCTGCATACAAATCGGCTATCAAAGAGATATCATCAATAGAAACCATGTCAAGAAGAACAGCTTTATAAAAAAATAAATTTACAAAATTTATTTGCAAGGAAGGGCGATCGCTCATCCGTAACAACGATTTTAAAAACAAATCAAAGGACCTTTTTAAAGAACTCGTAGAATCATAAATCGAAGCATCAACAGATTTTGTAAATAATTGTTGAAATTGATATTTAAGCTCACCCTCTGACAACGAAAACAGTGAATGAACGGCAAAAATAGTACACAAAAAAAAGATTTTTAAATATTTTTTCACAACAAAACCGATCAACAACAGAACTCTTTATACTTTTAAAATTATTTCACTAAAGAAAATAATCACTCAATAAAAATAAAAAGCTGCGGTTTTAACGGTTAGACAATCCGGGCGTTGTTAAAAGTTTAAAAACCTCCATAAAACATTTAAGGACGATCTAAATAAAAAAGATGTGCTATTTAAGATTTGCTTTAAAGAAATCGGTAATGCCTTGATTAATAGCCTGCAATGCAATCTTACCATTTACCGCCCCAATCATAGCCGCAGTAGCTTGATTTTTAAAATAGATAGGCGAGTCTTTCAACAATAAAAGATCTGTAAATCCATTATGCCCTAGCCCGCTAATGACCTCACTATTTAGCGTGCGAATTGCGATCAAAGCCTCACGACGAGCATCAGCAATAAAAGCAAGAGGGCAATTAAGTTGAGCAGAAAGCTCTTCATCGCTCGAAGGAAGATAAAATGTCTCAACAGATGTTTGCGCAAAATAAATTTTGCTTGATTTTGAAGGGATAACATCACCCAGTGCAACACCATCAAGACTTACACATGCCCTAAATAGGTTTTTTTTAGCCGCTAACATTAATGCAACAACTCCACCAAAAGAGTGCCCCATCACACCAACTCGATCCATATCAAAAAGCCCATGCAAAAAAGACTCTGAATCGTCTTGCATCTTTTCTATTTCACTAACTACCGAATCTACATCCGAAATCCATAATTCCTGATCTTCGTATTTATAGTAATCAGAAAGAAAAGAACTTTGCTTATCTTTATTAAACGTTACCGTTCGATTGCCAGAAATAACTACCTTATTGGCAAAATGAGTATGCGATATTCCAACAACAATATATCCATGACTTACTAATTCATGAGCAAACAAACTATACATTTCAGGCGCACTTGCAAGATACCCATGAAGTAAAAAAATTACTGGAAATTTTTGCCGCACAGGTTGAGCTTTTTTTTGTACTGGAATTTTAATAGATCGAAGATCAGAAACTGATTCACGCTCCACTCCCATAAAATGATTAAACGTTTGCACGGCAGCTATAGCCTCATCATAATATGATTCAAGAGGATACGCTTCATCATGTATTGCGGGATACCAAAAACGAACCTTCAATTCTCGTGGTTCGCTTGCAAAAAAGGGATCGTGCCTATCTTTATCAATCACCTGATGAACTATCGTGCCTACCTTATAGGGCCCTGTCAAATTTAAATCCAAGGCGTTTTTTAATTCCTTTTGATCACATTCAAGTTTTAATGACATAAAATAAAATCCCAAAACCCCGCTCAAAAACAATACGGCGATTAAAAATAACTTGTTCATATTTTTCTTGTAAAAAACTAGACAATCCGGGCGTTGTTACGTCGCTCAATGCGTTCATTTTCGATAAGAGGATCAATCAGATCCTGCATATCACCATTCATGACCAAATCAAGTTTTTTAAGTGTCACATCGACACGATGATCTGTAATTCGGTTTTGAGGATAATTATATGTTCTAATTTTCTCGGAACGCTCACCTGTTCCGATTTGTGACTTACGATTACTGGATCGCTCAGCCTCAAGCTTCTGCTTCTCGGCTTCATAAATTCGCGCCTGAAGCACTTTCATCGCTTTTGCTTTGTTTTTAATTTGAGATCGCTCATCCTGACATGTTACAACAACTCCCGTTGGGATATGAGTTATGCGAACCGCTGAATCTGTGGTATTAACGTGCTGACCGCCCGCACCACTAGAACGGTAATAGTCGATACGCAAATCGCTTTGATTTATAGAAATTTCAACTTCATCAACCTCTGGCAAAACCGCAACAGTAACTGTTGATGTATGAATTCGACCAGCCCCTTCGGTTGCTGGAACTCGTTGAACACGGTGCACTCCAGACTCAAACTTTAAAGATCGGTACACGCCCTTGCCTTTAATATAGGCGATAAGCTCTTTGCAGCCTCCAATATCAGACGAGCTAATATCAACTACAGAAACTTCCCAGCCCAATGAATTAGCATAAGCAGTATACATTCGGAATAAATCTGCCACAAAAAGACCTGCCTCCAAGCCTCCCGTTCCTGCACGAATTTCCAAGAAAACAGAATTATCATCGTGCTCATCGGCCGGATAAAGCTTATCTTCTAGCTTTTTTTCCAATGCGACCTGCTTAGCCTTTAAAGAAATCAATTCTTCTTTGTATAAATCAGAAAGCTCATCACCCTGCGAAATAAGCTGAACACAATAGGCTTCTTCACGCGAAACCTGCTCAAGTTCATCATTAGTTTCCAAAAGGCCATTAAGCAAAGAGCTTCTTTTCTGCAAATCGACTCTGTCTTTTGCGGGAAGAGAAGCTCCATCGTTTAATTTTTCAAGAATTTTGTTGTATTCCGCTCTAACAGAACCCCAATCTATCATCAACGACTCTCAAAAATGTTATTTTTTGCCAACATTTGCATAACGAGCAGCAAATCTTTCGATACGACCAGCGCTATCGACAAACTTTTGCTGTCCGGTAAAAAATGGGTGGCACTTGGAACAAATTTCGACCAAAATGTTCTTTTGTGTTGATGTTGTGGTGAACTTGCTTCCACAAACACAATGCGCTTCAACTGTGTGTACTTCTGGATGAATTCCGCTTTTTTTCATAATTAACCTTTAATTCTACTTTTTTAAAGACCTGCCTAATTGTTAAAAGTATCCAAGAAAAGGGTTTTTTTGTAAAGCCACCCTTAAACGGATTGTCCCGTTAAGACATATAAACAACGCAGGCCTCTTGCCTTAATCGCTTTTTTATATCAATAAACTTATCTTTTTTGGCCTCTTCCAAAAGCCGTTGCTCAATCCCTGCATACCGCTCTTCAATCGTAAACAGTCGCGCATCTTGCTTTTCTTCAAGTCGATATATAAAAAAACTATCGCCCCGAATAACAGGCTCTGAAACCTGGCCTGGCTCCATTTTTGTTATAAACTTCATGCTTTTTGAAAGCTCTGACTCGCTCAGCCACCCGTCAAAGCGCGACCATTGAGTCGCTGCCTTTTTGGTCAAGTGACCATTTTCATCGACCAAGTCCTTAGAGCCTGTCGAAAAAGAAACTAAGTATAAAGCCTCTTTTTGTTCAGGGTTTTTTTCACAAAAAGCTACAATTTCATCACGAGAAACAACCGCTCCCTTTGGCATCAAAAGCATCTCCATTCGAGCGGCTGCACCAGAATTTTTAATCTGATTTACAACTTTTTTTGAAGACAACCCGGCTCTACCAAGAAAACGCTCGTATTCTTCGCCGCTTTTATAGCCAAATCCATGACCATTACGATACGCGATAGCCTTTTTTTCAACATCCTCTTGAGATGGAACAACGCCATTCTGCTGAGCTTTTTGCAACAAAATCTCATCCATGATGCATCTTTCCAGATCCCTTGTTCTTCCGCCAAGAATCAACTGCGGCTCATTCAAATCAGATTTGCAAATCACCACATCATTAACCCGTGCAACAACACAGTCAACAAGATCTCGAGCCGATACCGACGAAACAAAAAAAACTGAAAGAATAAATAAAAGGTTTTTTTTCATATCCTGCAATTCTCTTTAATGAACATGCCCTTCAGGGTTTTCCTCTTCAAACTCACCATCCAACTCATCATTAAGTTGCTGCAATTCTTTCTTATTTATAATACGAGGCTTTGGCGACTTTGATTTTTTTTCAAAAACATCTTCATGAAGAGTAACGTTTGCTTTTTTCATCATTTCATCAAGTGCTTTTTCTAACGCATTTTTATGTAAATTTTCTTCCAACATAGCCTTAATTCTTGGGGCAATCTCATCAAGCTCATAATAGGTTGCTGATTTTTTTTCTGTTGCAAAAACAACATAATGTCTATCGCCCTCAGAAACCAACGAAACAGGATCTACTGTTTTTGCATAGAACAAGCGACGAACCTCTGTTGGATACTTTCCAATCACAGCATTAAGCGAAGAGCCTTTTCCATCGATATACCCAATCTCAACAGGAATGCCATCAAGATTTTCAGCCAATGCCGCAAAATCTTTAGTTTCCGCAACGCCTGAAAGCTGACTTTGCAATTTTTGAGCCTGAGCTTTAATCGCAAACTCCGCAACAGCAAAACGAGAACCACCACGGCTCTTAATGTAATTATCTTTATTTGAGCTATATTCGACTGCAACATCATCATCAGAAACAACAATTGTTTCTTTAAGTGACTGAACAAATGTGTCGATAATCAATGAATCTCTAATCGCTTCAAAACTTTCTACGCAACGAGCCTTAAATGCTTCATCTTGCTCAAGATTTTTTTCTTTTCCCCAAACATCCTTAATAAGAAGGAAATTGACCCAATCCTTTAAAAACTTAGCCTTGGCATCAACAGGGAATGTTTCTGGATCCATCTCTTTAGTATACTGAGATGACTTTAACAATTGTTTTAACTTTTTATTAAACGCTTCTTCCGAAACATACGGCTTACCAAAAGCCTCAACAAGAATCTCGCCACCCTGAACCAGCGACACATTTTCACTATCCATAAGTGCTGACTGAGCAGACGATTTGCCCATTTCAAAGAACACTGCAAGCTGTTTTCGACCAACAAATGCGCCAGCCGCACCAAGCAAAACAACAATCAACAACAACGATTTACCTGATGATTCCATAAAACAGCTCCTTACTTTCAGCCGCTACAAAAATACGGACGAAGTTTACCATACGAATATCTAAAAGCAAATATGCGCTCGCTCAAGCAGCAAACCCCACGATATTTTCAACTCCCCTAGTTATAAAAAAATATGTGTGTTAAAATTGGTTCGGCATTTTTCTGAAGTTAATTAGTCAGGCAAAAAATGGAACAAAAAAATCAAATCTCACTGGTAAATGCTATCTTAAAAGGCATGAACATCATGGTTGGCGCAGCTATTTTAGCAGCCCCTCAAATCATCACCACTGCAGCCGGCGACATGGGAATTTTCGCTTGGGGTGTCTCCCTTGTCATTCTTCCAATTGTTTTAAGTATCATGAGACTTACGCAACTTGTTGAAAACGATGGCGGAATTTACGCATACGCACAAAAAGCCCTCGGTCGTTCAGTCGGTTTTTTGAGTGGTTCTATGTACTACCTTGGTTACACATTTGCCGCTACTGCAGTCATTAGCTTTCTGCGCGCACTTCTCTTGACCGCATTTCCAGAAACCTTTTTGATTCAAAATATTTTTGCATTTTACGGAATTGCGATGGCTTTAATCGCAACATTAAACCTTGTCAGCATTCGCGTAATGAATAGTTTTGAAACACCTGCAATTTTGCTCAAATTCGCGCCACTTTTTATTGTTATTGGCGCAATTCCATTCGCAAGCGGCTCTGATTTTGTATTTGATTTAAGCAAACTAGGAAATCTTCCAAGCGCGCTCACAACTGCAATCTTTGGATTCCTTGGTTTTGAATATTCTCTCGCACTAAATCAATATCTTTCAAACAAAGAAGTAAACGGCCCGCGTGCTGTTGTTGGAACATTTTTATCAACAACAGTTTTATACGTTTTGTTCCACTTTGGATTGTTAAAACTCATGGGAAGTCAAAATCTGGCAACTCTTGGAGCAACTGGATTTGCATCATTCCTTCCACTTTCATCAATCACGATCAAACTGTGGGTTGCTATGCTTCTTGGATTTGCAATTAAATTATCTTACTTTTCATCCGCAAATGGCATGACATTTGGTAACATCACAACCTTATACGGTCTTGCAAAAGATAAATTAATTCGTGGTGGCGAAATTTTAACAATAACCAATCAAAACGATCGACCACTGTTTGCTGGAATTTTACAGTTCATCACAATTTATGCTCTTGGCACACTTGTTCCAAACATTCTTGTTCTTGCAAATTTGACCAATTTAACGGTCTTACTTGTTTTCGTTTTACTCATTACATCATTAATCGCTGTTCTTAATAAACAAGTAGCGCCAAGCCTCTCAGACAAATTAATTGCCTTCTTTGGGTTTATTTCAAGCGTTGGATTAGCTACTTACTCATTCTTATCTCTTGGTACAAGCTGGAGTGTTCGAATGAATAGCGTGCTTCCACTTGTTGGCTGCGTATTACTTTCATTTATTGTTTACAAGCCAGAAGAATAATCGTTTAAAACCCTTAAAACCGTAAATGAGTCGTCATGAAACTTTCACTGAATTGGATTTTTGATCACATCAATGCAGCGCTGTCACATCAAAATGTTGAACAGATTATCAAGCGCTTTAACGAAGTATCTGCCGAAATTGATGGCGTTTGTCATATGACTTACGACAACGATAGTTTGTATACAGCTGTTGTAAAAAACAAAACCTCTGAGCACGTAGAAGCTTTTATTGCAGAAACAAATCAAACAATCAATCTTTCTATCCGATCAGATGCACAAAACAATCAATCCAATTCTGTTGTTTTTCTTGTAAAAAAAGTAGCTGGATCTTTTGATTGGGCAACATATAAAGATATGGGACAAGAATCTGAAACACTTATTCCCGCTCTTTGGTTGGATCAAAAATATCATGACGGCTCATGGCGGAATCTTATCCCAACGCACGACACAATCATCGAAGTTGACAACAAAACAATCACTCATCGCCCTGACATGTGGGGACACCGTGGTTTTGCTCGAGAAATTACCGCTTTTATGAATTTACCATTAAAGCCCCATAATCAAGTCACAGATTCACTTGAAAACACAGAACATAATTCTTCGATGAAAATTGCGGGTGCAATAGAATCAGAGCAATGCTCGCGATTAGTCTTGGCATATCTTTCATCAATCGAAAATAGAGCCTCTGATTTTTTTATTGGCATTCGGTTAATGCGCCTTGGATCAAAAATTTTTGGCGCAATCGTCGACCTCACCAACTATGTGATGCTTGATTGGTCTCAACCAAGCCATGCATATGATGCCGCTGAAATTGCTGAAAACAAAATTATTGTTCGACATGCAAAAACCGACGAAGAAATAACAATCTTAGATGGCTCTGTAAAAAAACTTTCTCCACAAGACGTTGTTATAGCATCGCCAGAAAAAGCCCTTTGCATTGCTGGCATCAAGGGCGGCCTAAATTCTGGAATTACAAAAAAAACAACTTCCGCTGTTTTAGAATTTGCAACTTTTGATGCAACCTCTGTCAGAAAAACAGCTCATAAATTAAATCTTCGAACAGACGCTTCTGCCCGTTTTGAAAAAACACTTTCATCTGAACAACCAATTGAAGCTCTTGCACGATTTATGTTTTTAGCAAAACAACTATCATTAAATCCTGTAATTTCTGGTCCTATCGTAAATATCGCAAATAACCCAAATAAACCAATAACAATTACGATCGAACATCACTTTATCGAATCTCGCATGGGAATAATCCTCTCCAAGGAACAAATCTTAGACATGCTCTCATCTTTAGAATTCGAAATCTCATGCGCAACTCAAAATCAAATAACTACCTATACAATTAAAGTTCCTCACTTTAGAGCATCCAAAGATATTCGCATCCGAGAAGATATCATCGAAGAAATTACTCGCATGTACGGATTTGATAAAATCCCGCTCTCTCTTCCCTCTCGAACAACAGCCCCAAGCGACATGGCGATAAATGCTCACGAACGAAACCTCAAGCGAATTTTGTCAAATGTTGGTGGCATGTTCGAACAAAAAAATTACATGTACTTTGATTCATCATTCACGGAGCAACTTGGACTTGATACTTCAAAATGTTTATCTATCGTAAACCCTGTCTCTAGCAACCAATCACTTCTTGTAGACTCTCTTATTCCAGGGTTGCTCAAAAACGTAGAAGATAACATTTTGGAATATGATGCACTTTCTTTTTTTGAAATTAACGCCACCTGGAATCTGCAACCCGCTCAAACATACAAAGAAGAACAACGTCTTTCTGGAATATTTTTCTCGCGAAGAAGCAAAGCTCATTTTTTACAGAAAAAAACCATTCTCTCGCGATTGCTTGATGAAGCCGATCTAAAAACAGCTGATTGGAAGGCTTCAAGCGAACCACTCTACGCCTGTTTTGACCCAGAACAAACAGCGTCTATTTATCACGAAAATAAATTAATTGGATTTGTCGGATTTATTCGCAAAGAAATTATCAATAAACTTACCGGAACCCTTCCTGAAAGTTCTGCGATTATTTTTGATTTTGATTATTCCGTACTCAAAAACAACAAAAAAACGCTCGTTAAATTTAAGCCAATCTCTCGATACCAAGCGAGCTCTGTTGACGTTTCATTTTTGGTTCCCGCAACAGTTTCTTACGAATTTATCGCAACTAAACTAAAAGCCCTTGATTCATCCATTTCGGAATTGAGCCTTATCGACTCTTTTACCAAAAAAGAATGGAATGGAGATCGGTCGCTAACCTTTAGACTCAAAATTAGCTCGCATGACAAAACAACAGATAAGAATGATATTGATAGCATCTTGTCCAAAATCACCTCATTCGCACAGCAACACAAATTAAGTCTTAGAGAATAAAAATGCGAGAAAACAACGCCCCTTTCAGACCGAGCAGAAGTGTATTTTTTTTCTTTTTTCTTTTTATAATCGACCAAATAACAAAACGATGTGCACTTCTTTTTTGGAGCGAAAACATCATAGCGCTAAAATCCTGGCTCTTTTTGGGTCTTGAAGCAAATAATGGACTTGCCTGGGGTATTGGAGCTTCTTCGGCTCCAATTATGCGATGGATATTTTCCCTGGGGATGTTTATTGGTCTTATTTTTCTTTCTTATAAAACGCTGCTCGATTGGTGCAAATATTCCTCAAAATGGATCATTTATGGCCGGAGCCTGATTATTGTTGGTGGATTTTCTAATCTTGTAGATAGACTTTTTCACGGAGCAGTCATTGATTTTATTCAACTGTTTATCGGAAACTATCGATTGTCTGTTTTTAATCTTGCGGATGTATACATTATCGTCGGCATCTGCATACTCTTAAAAAAGGCTTCTCATGAATTTCCCTTCTGAAAAAATAAAAAGCGCATTATTTAAATTCGCAACATTTCATGTCAACAATAATCGAATCCTTGGTGGCGTCACGCTGTCTCTTGGGGCCTTTCCGCTGATTATTCTCGGACGATCGGCATACCACCTTTCCCCAGATCTGTTTTATAATTGTTTTATGATATTTATGTCATTGCTCTCATATGGTCTTTATTTTGTTTTCGAATCACTTCCATCAGAAAAACAAAACACCATCACGGCAAATCGCATTCTTGGCATGCTTATTACCTACTTTTACATTCCGATGCAACTTAAGTTCATCATTTTAGCCTTAATTGTTTTTCATATGACCAGAAGCCTTGTAAATCAGGTTATTCTTTCGAAAACTGAAATCGACCTAAGCGCACTCTCTGGACTTATTGGCATTTTCGCTCTTGATGTTGTTGCGGGAATTTGTTCAAACATTTGTATGCTTATTTTACGAATAATTCTTGCATGATTAGTCAACTGAGCTCAATTTTCAACACGCTGATCAATTTTGCCTTTCCAAGCTTTTGTGCAGAATGCCACATATTACTTTCTAGAGAAGAAATTTTATGTAACTCCTGTGCAGCAAGTCTTTCACAAGTGTGTAGCTCAAACCTATTAATCTCCAAAAAAAAATCACTCACCGTACACGCCCTAACTCATTATTCTGGAATCACCAAAACACTTGTTTTAAGAAAAAATCAAGGACAATCAAAAACCTTTGAAAAACTTGCGCGGCTCACACTCAAGAATCTTTCGCCAGAAATCAAAGACGTTGACTATTTTATTCCGATTCCTATTCATTGGACTAAAAAACTTCAACGCGGCTTCAATCAAACAGAAATACTTGCAAAAACATACGCAGATCTTAGTGGGGCCCAAATGCTTTCGTGCCTCATAAAAAAAGTTCGCACAAAACCCCAAACCCAGCTCAGCAAAGAAGAGCGACAAATCAATATCAAGGGCTCTTTTTCGGTCGATGAAAAATATAAAGAATTATTATTTAATAAAAAAATCATCTTGGTTGATGATGTCATGACGACTGGAGCAACCCTCACAGAGGCTGCTCGAGTACTATCAAATCATCAACCGAAAATAATTACTGCAATTGTTGTATGTCGTTAGAAACGATGTTTTGTGCAGCGTTTTGATGGGCAAAAATATCTACCAATACATCAAACGCATCATGATAATCACGCACGGCATAATCTGCGTGATGAATATGCTCTTTATTTCGCTTATTTTTTATAGCGATGCATCGCATTCCTGCAAGAGCCGCTGCTTCAAAACCAAAAATTGAATCCTCAATTACCAAGCATTCTTCTGGTAAAACACCAAGTTGATCTGCCGCATATAAAAAAAGTGCTGGATTTGGTTTTGCTAAACCACCAACATCATCCTTACAATACAAATGATTACCAAAAAAATACTTAAAATTCATTTTTTCAATAATAGCATCAAACGCTTGTCGCCCTGTGTTGGTTGCTATTGCAAAAACCAAATTTGAATCTTTAACAAATGAATGAAAACGCTCAAATCCTTCGATAAAAGGAACTATTTCTTCAAAGCCTTGCGATGCATTCATAACAGCTTCAGAAGCAATCATTTCATGCGGATCGTCTAATTTAAAAAACGATTTTACCTGAACAGCCCAGTCTTCAATTCCAATCCCAGAAAATGAATCTAAAAAAATCTCTTCTTCTTCTGTAAATTCTAATATTCCGCGATCAAACAACGGTTTTTTTGTCGCAAAATCCCATACTTTTTCCGTATTAACAATTGTGCCATCCATATCAAAGATTATCGCTCGGATTGGCATATTTTTTTTCTCGATCATGTAGCGGATCCTCCCAAGATAGCAAATAAACATTCTTTCAATTTTAACGACCACCCCCACAACCGTCAACCCATGCCAATCGGAGAAATAGAGAAAACAGCATTATTCGAATGTCTTTTTAGCAATCTCCGAAAGAGCCCTTCTAGTGGACACTTTAGGCTCTGCATCATCAAAGTGACCAACAATAATCATACATACTGGAGTCATATAATTTCCTACCAATGTAGCTGCGGCTTGATAATCAAAACCACCAATAACAGCTGTTGCAAGGCCCATATGCGTTGCCTGTAAAACAAAGTTTTGACACGCAGCCCCAGAATCAAAAAAAGCTTTATCATTTTTTATTTCTGAGCCTTTAAACAAAACAGTTTCTACCGCACCAAGCAGCACATACCAAGATGCATTACGCGCCCAAGTTGCATTCGATTCTTTCAACAAAGAAAATAACTGTTCTCCTACCTGCGAACCTTTTTCTCCATAAATAAATCGCCAGGGCTGAGCATTGAAGGATGACGGCGCTCTGCCTGCAGCCTCAAAAAGTAATTCTATCTGCTGCTCAGAAATGTCATTTTTTTCAGAAAATGATCGATTTGTATATCGATTCCACACTTCTGCCAATTTAAAATCATTCATTTTTTGCTCTTTTTAACACTTTTTATCAAAAACATGCCGTTTTTAGTCTTTTTAATCAAACAAGTTAGTCAAATTAAGCAGTTTTTATAAAAAAACAACCAATATTTTCACCCTGAATGCTACCCGTTTTTGCATTAATCAAATCTTGCTACAGTTAATAAGTACATTACGAAATAACACGAGAAAACAAAGTCGTACAATAAACCATAGTAAGGAGGGTTTATGAACACCGTTAATAAAAAATTATTACTCATTATTATTTTGAGTGCAGCAACTACTGCAAATAATGTAATCAGTGCCCCAAAATCACCGATTTCATGCGCACAAACTTTTTACCCATACGCTCTTGATGCTGCTCACGAATCAGAAGTTGATGATATTGTGACCGCTCAAACACCTGAACCAAAAGATGTAGCTGTTGATGTAGAAGCAAATCCAACAACTCTGACAACTCCAACATCATTCACTCTGGCAAAGGCTCTGGGTCTTGAAAAAGCAAAAGAACTTGAAGAAATTCCTACCATAAAAAATACAATCACATCCAAACTCAAAGGGTGGGGATATGCCCTAGCAACCTCTTCTAATAAACGGCTTATGGCTCTTGCGGTACCCGTTCTTGCGCTCATCGGAAAATCAATCATTATACAGGCTCTGAAATCTCCAGAAAGCAAATGGGCTGAAAAAATTGGTCCTGAAAATCTTTTAAAGATTACCAAGCAAACACTTCATAATCCTGTTGTCAGAGACCTTGTTGCACACATGGGCTCAGAGGCTGTTGCTCAACTTGCAAAAGCAGGTATAACAAAACTTTCGCGCCTTGCATAACAAATAAAAAGCCTTACACCCTAAGGGGGGTTTTTCGAGAAATCGAAAGACTCCCCTTTCTTCATTCTCACTTTACACGAAGAAAATATCGCGCTATCGTTGCTGCGTAAAATCACGTCATTCTTACGGGTTTTTCATCATGCGCAACCAACTGCTCATTGCTCTTCTTTCTCTTGTTTGCTTACAACTTTCATCTGCATTACCTCCCGAGACACTCGTCCTAACGCCTCATGGCATGGTGCAAATTCAGCACCTCAAAGCGGGAGATGAGGTTGTTGGATTTGATCTTGCAACAAAAAAATACATACAAACTAAGATTCGGTCTGTGGTGCGCTATGCGATTGCCACGCGTATAAAAATCACAACCCCTGATGATGTTTTTGTTGTTTCTGACGCGCAACTATTTCGTGTAAGCAGAGCCCCGCCAGAGCAAATTTCAGAAGTGAACGGTGACCCCGAACAGCAATTTATTCAAGCAAAAGATCTGCGTATTGGTGACCTGCTAGAAGATGTAGATAAATCTTTAACTCAAATTTTAGCTCTTGAAACTATCAACCCTCAAACGCAAACTAGCAACAAACAGTTGCAAAACCTGCGTGCTCTTTCTGGTCGCGATTGTGCCATTTTTTATGGCTTACATTTAGAGTTCCCTCACTTATTTTTTGCAACAAAAAACAAACTGCTGCTTCACAATTTTTTTATCGAATTTTCGATCGCCTTTGCAGTGAGTGACAGCGTTCTTGCGGGTATTGCGGGCCTGGCCGTAGTCTTTGGATTAGCCGCTACTTCAATACAGATTGATAAGTCGCGCTCGAATAAATCAACCGATTCTTTTAAAACAACTCCTTCTCTTCCTGAAAATTCAGCCACCAGAAATCCTACGTTTATTTCGCCTCATTACTCTCAAACTGCGTGCGAAGCTTACCCAAGACAATTAAACACCTTAACTCACCCAGAAAAACCTGTATACCCTGCTGCCCTTATCGAGTCTTTTCGCCCACAAAACAATTATCTCTCTGATGCAGCTGGCCTTGCTGGACAGTTTTTACTCATCAGTCTTTTTCAATCATTTAAAAAAAACAACCAACGCTCATACTCTCAAGAGACTGTTTATGAGCGCCCACAACCAAGACTGCCCGCTCCCCCCTCTCCGGAAGAACAAGTGATACTTGATGCAAAAGAACTTGCAACGCTTGAAAGCTCTTTTAACTCTTTGTACACCGTAGACGATTTGTGGACCTTTTCCGATGAAACCGGTTGCTACACAAAATCAACCCCAGAAAATCAATTTAAATTGCGCTTGTACGACAAAGTACTTCATGGATACCATTTTAAACCGAACGTGCTCATGTGGTGCCTTCGCGAAAAGATTGCGCCTTACCACATCGCCCAGGCCGTAAAAAACGGTACCAGCGATTCCACTTACAGCTTTTTTGATTTTTATTTTTATATCAAAAGAAGCCTTACCAAAGACCTTAAAGTTCTTGTGCATCACCCTCGCGGTCAAAATCCTTCAATTGTTGGAGTATCTAGACTCACTGGTTTTGTTCAAGAACAAGACAATGATTTGTACAGACAATGGGCGTCCGCTCAACACCGCCATCTCTACCAAGAATATCAACAAAAAAGAGCGACTCTTCTTACTAATGAATTCAATCAAAAAATGGCAGAATTTCGCTCAAGAAAAACTTCCCTGCCCGAAGAATTAAAACTTAATTCATTTCTCTGCCCCAAAAATCATCTGTGCGCTCACAGTATTCTTGGAAAAAAAGCGCGCGATCTTAACACAACTCATGCAGAACACGGTTTTAAAATAGGTTTAATACAATTTTCGCCCCAAGCTGCCGACTTTGCCTCTGCTCATCACTTAAGCTGGCGCGACTTGATACCAATTCCCCTGCTTAATAAATCGCACAGAAAAAGCTTTAATCCAAAGCTGCCACTATTGGTGACGCATTTCCCCAAAAGTAATTTCGCTTATGTAATTGATGGTAAGAAGTTTTTAGTCGTCTCTCTCTTTCCTTGCTCAGACGATGAATTTCAGGCCCTTGATGTAACATCAGAATGCGAATGCGATTGGAGTCCCGAACGAGCTCAATCATCACGGGCATTTGCCGGCTGCACCCCCGACAGCTCACCAGAATTCCCAACCGGCACATCTTTCGAGCCAGAAGATTCAGATCCAGAAAGCCCCTTTCCCGGATCTCACTCGCCAGAGCCGCCATTTTCTCGGCTGCTTGGAAAACCTCCCACAAAAAAAGAATTTACGCGACCTGTTTGCGGCACCGGTCAGCATATGGCAAAATTTATGCCAGAGCCGCAATCGTGTAATTTTTCTAAGGGCTTTAACGATCTTCCTCCATTTACGAATGGCGATGATACCCCTGCAATTCCAGAAAAAGAAAAAACTCAGGATGAAGAAAAGCCTGAAAGAACACCTGTATCAACTGAAGGCGAAGGCGAAAAAGCATCCGAAGCCACAGCCCCAGAAGGCACATCTACGAATGAAACCGATGATGGCGTTAAAGAACGCAGGCCTAATGATCTTGATCGAATCGATAAAGAAGAAAGCGATGAAAAAAGAAATCATTTAATGTACGGATCAAAAGGAAGCAACCATCAATTAGAAACCGTAGTTGAAGGTGAGCTTACCTGGGAAAAAACACACGCGCTAATCGATGATGTAATGAGTACCGGAGAAGAAGGAAATATTTTAGGCCAAACAGGCAGATGTAGGTTTAAATATTTTGGCCGTAAACCTGTCGTCGTAACCTATGGTGAACATGAAGGAGTTGAAAAAATAGGATCCATTTTTATTGCTGATACACAAGAACGTTTGGATAAATACATTCCTAAGGATAAACAAAAATGAACGAACCATATAACAATATGTACAAACTAGCTCTATGTGGAAAATTTTCAAAATTTACTCAAATTTATTTAACTTCAAGCAAATCAACAATAGAAGAGCTTAAATTAAATAAAATTTGTTCAAATCTTGCAACCGACTATAATTTATGCGGATATGGATTAGCTTGCTACCTTAACCTAATAAACGAAAGCACATATTGGCACTCATTAATTTTTTTCATGCTTCAATTTGACATCCAATACTTAGCTGGGGCATATCAAGCTGCTCTTGCTCATGCTTTTAGAAACATTGAACTCTTTCCCAATATAGAAGTTTTTTATGGTGACGCCTTCTTTGTCGGATTTTCACCAGACGGAGAACTTCCCGACAATGAGCTTTTTGAAATTGCTCAAATTGTTTTATCTCAGTGGCCAAATAATCAAGCAGCAAAAATCGTCTTTGATAAAGAAAAAGATAACCCCCCAACAATAACTGTAGCCGAAATTATTAAACAAGCCATCCAACAAGACAAGCACGCAGCCTTTAGGGATTTAGTTTTGCGTGGTCGCTACATCGAAACACGACAACTATTTTTGCTGCTTAGTGAAATCGAAATGCAAACAATTCTTCTTGAAATTGCTACAACCCTAGGTAACATATGCGCATACGATTATGGATGGTTCTTAATGCGTGAAATGGGCGAAAACTCCCAAAGGCATTCATTCATGGCAAAAACAGCAGAAGAGTCTTTTAAATGCGAACGCAATGGGATAAGAAAAGACCCTAAAGGCTTAAAAGAACTCGTCTTTTTTCACACCTATCGCGCTGCAGAACTTGAATCATACAATATTGAGCTTCAAGAAGCACTACTTGCTCTCTATGAACCAGGAAATGAAAGTTTTGACATTGAAGAAACTCAACTACTTGCCCAGCAAGTGCTAAAAAACAAGCCAGAATGTGAGCAAGCAATTCGCGTTTTAGAATTACTTAACAAAAAAATAGATCGAATTTAAGATTCGCGCTTTCGTGCATTATGCAATCGTCTCGAATATAAAAATCACAACCACAAATAGGTACAAATAACAATGAACGACGCTGCTATTTTAATGAAAAAACTATTAGAAAAAGGCCAATTTACAAAATTTTCCAACAACTATTTCACCTTTTCCGAAGAAGAAAGACGTGATTTAAAGCTAGATTCCTTATGCGATGAAGCCGTCTATAACTATAACATCTGTGGATACGGTCTTGCATGTTATTTAAATCTTCAACAAGAAGCCGCTGATTGGCATGAGTTAATAACCATTATGATGGAAATTCATATGCCCTACCTTCCAGGCGCATGCCAAGTGTCGTTTGCACATGTAATGCGACAACTTGAGCTCAATCCTCATCAAAGAGGAACATATAATGCTATTTTAATGATCGACTTTACCCCCGAAGGCAATCTTCCAGACGGAGAAATTTATGAATTCGCCCAAGAAATATTAAAAAAATGGCCAGATCATGAGACGGCTCAACGAATCATCAATAATCGCAAGAATAACCCCCCTCAGATTTCAACTGCAGAAAAAATTACACAAGCAATTGCTCTGGATAAAAAAGCAGCGTTTAGAGATTTAGTTTTGCGAGGTCGCTACATCGAAACACGACAAATTTTACCAACTCTTTCGATTGAAGAAATTGAAGATATCTTGTTTATGATTTCGTTCAAAGAACGCAACGTATGCGCTTATGACTACTGCTGGTTTTTGATGCGCGAACAAGGCGAAACCCCCAGAACGCATACCCTTATGGCTCGTATGGCTCGGGAAATTTTTGATTACGAATACGGCGGTGATTTTTGCAAAGATCTACACGCCAAAGAATTAGCTTTTTTTCATGTAAGCCGTGCCGCAGAACTTAATCCCGAAAATATCGACCTTCAGGAAAATATTCTACGTATGTATACCCCTGGCCATCCCTGCTTTGATGATATTGATGTTAAAGCTCTTTCAGAAAAGCTAATCGCCAAGAAAACCTACACCATGCAAGCAATTCGCGTTTTAGAATTACTCGACAAAAAATAATATCATCTCTCCCAATCCAAAATGAATACAAATGACGCATACGATGCTGCACAAAAATTTATAGATTATTGCTATTCAAAAACCAATCACGATGATGCCGCATTAATAGCAAGTAATATGCTCCTTTCTAGCAAAGACAGACCGTTTGATTTAGCAGTTTGGTCAGATTGGGAAAGGGCTGTAAAAAATGTTTTTTTTAATCAAAATGACAAAATTGATGCTATCAATATGACAGAAGCTCAAGCATATGAAGTGCTTATTAATTTCTTAGAAATATACTGCTCTCTTGGCGCTGACGAAGAATTTATAAAATTAGTACAAAAATTAAAATTAAAAACAGCTGTTAATCTTCCATATAGTATATGGAAAGATTGCGTTAACGAAGTAATAAAACATAATCCACGAAAAAGAAATTATCTAATCTGGCAATAAACCCGATTCCGAAAAGAGTTTTTTCATGATAATTGAAACAAAAATGAATTCACCTAAATACACTGAATTACTTTCGCTTGCTATGCATGGAAAATTTTCAAATTTTGCCAGCATTTATTTACAGTACAATCAAACAGAAATTGAATCTCTTGGATTTAACAAAATATTTGAGACACTAGCAGATGATGGAAATCTCTGCGCATACGGCTTAGTATGTTTTTTAAATTTAAAACGCGAAGATATTTATTGGCACACTCAAATTTTTTTAATGTTTCAATTTTCTGTTCAATATCTTACCGGAGCCTACGAGACTGCGTAGGCTCATTCCTTTATTTATCCTGATACAGAGGCCTTTTATGGCAATCTTTTCGTTGTTGGCTTTTCACCAGACGGAGAGTAGATGATTTTAGATAATAAAAAATAAAAAATTCCCTCGCATCTTTTTTATTGAAGATGCGAGGGAATTTTTTAATCGGTTTAAAGATTTTCGATCGCTGATATTACAGTGTTTACGACAGCAATAACATCTTCAAACTCATTGGTTGTCCAAAAAGAACCATCGTCTTTAATGTAGGGATATTCGTAAGTAACAGGACCTGTGAAATCGAAACCTTCGGGCGCCGTTTCATTGGGTAAGCGATAATCGGCAGTGTTGTTGAGTTCTTTAAAAAAGTTTAGTTCTGTAAGCAGTCTGTTTGATTCTTCAAGAATATCTGCTGTGGATGCTAATTGTTCTTCTGGTGACATAGCAGTTACTGCAGAGAGTATTGTATGAGCACGTGCAATCATATCTTCTGGATTTATGCCTGCACTGATGTCTGATGTGGCGGTTCCCATGATAAGAACTAAAGTTAAGTATCTTAAAAAATTCACGTTTTTTCCTTTGTTTTGATAACATTTTTGGGTAGATCTTCTGAGAATACCCCCCCCCTTTTTTTTTCACAAAAGCCTTGCGCCTAAGGTTTAAAAACAATGATTTTTTGCAAAATATGCATAAAAAACCTGCCAGTCTCTAAAAAATGCCCTACATTTCTTAATGCTGGATGAACTTATGATTTTATTTGGGAATTAATACGCGAATTTGGCGAAACAGCTCAATGGCATACACTTCTCGCTCAAATCACACCTCTTATCTTTTGCTCACCGTCAAATCACGAAAAGCTACTCGAGGGAGCTAAAGAACTCTCCTTCTTTCACTCCTACCGCGCTGCAAAACTCGAGCCTACCAATATTGAATTACAAGAAGCATTACTTGCTCTCTATGAACCAGGAAATGAAAGTTTTGACATTAAGGAAACTCAACTACTTGCCGAGCGAGTGCTAAAAACCAAGCCAGAATGTAAACAAGCAATTCGTGTTTTAGAATTACTTAACAAAAAATCTTCATAAAAACCTGTACCCTTAAGTAAATTTTTGATACGATTGCGACCTTAAAAAGGTACCTTTTATTTGGTGGTCAATTATGATCGCATACCTTCCTTTTTTTGCTGCTCTTGTTATTTCACTTATTCTTACGCCACTGATGATTAAGGTCGCAGAAAAGACCAAGATTATTGATGTTCCAAGCACTCCCCACAAAACACATGCCGCTCCCGTCCCATACCTAGGAGGCGTTGCTATTTATCTAGCTCTGTTTGCAACAACAATCTTTTTTTTAAAAATGTATGCGTGGGTTGGCATTTTTTTAACAGGAGCTGGACTGCTCTGCCTTACTGGACTTGTTGATGACAAATACACTCTTGATGCAAAAGCAAAATTTGTTCTTGAAGGCGCAGGTTGCGTGACACTCCTTATTGCAGTTAATGCAGCAACAGGAGTAACGCCACCGCTCTTTTTTATGGGAGTAAGTCTGTTCTTTTTGTGGACTATCGTAAACGCTGTAAATCTTGTTGATGTCATGGATCTTATAGCTTCAACAACTACCGCTCTTTCACTTTGCGGGCTTATATCGCTGAGCATTATCGCCGGACACAATAGCCTTTTACTTTTAGAAGTCATCGCACTTGGCGCGGTGGTTGGATTTATGTGGTACAACAAAAAACCAGCATCGATCTATCTTGGCGATGCTGGATCATTGTTGCTTGGTGGCATCTTAGGATTTTTTATCCTTACACATGTATGGAAGAGTGAACAATTCTTTGAAATTTTCAGCATCCCGGTGGTTGCAGGAGTAATCTTGCTTGAAGTTATCGCTCTTATCGTAATTCGACTTCAACTTGGCCTTTCTCCCGTTCTTGCAAGCCCACATCATTATGTTCATTTTTTACAAAGAAAAATGTGGTCATGGAATCAGATAATAGCACTCACCAGCTTTGCAGGGATTATTTTAAATGGACTTGTTGTTGCCTACAGACTTTCATACATTCCACTGTACCTGCTCTGGTTAACACTCTTTGTAGGGTTATTTGTATGGTTGTTTATTGTGTATTCTTCACCAAAGAAGTAAGCCACACAATTTCTTGCGCGTACTGATCTTGCCCATCTTTTTCTGGTGTTTCTAGAATCTTGGGAACAGCGGCCAATACAGAATTATTCATTAATACTGAAAAAACTTCCGGATTCATCTTACCCTGAGCAAGATTTGCATGCCTATCAACACGACTCCCACTCACCGTTAAAGAATCATTACAATGAATCGCTGAAACATTTTTTAACCCAAGTTGCTGATCAAACTCATTTAAAAACAGCTCAAATTTCTCGCCAGAGGAAAGGTCGTATCCTGCAGCAAAAATATGACACGTGTCGATACAAAATTTAATACGAGCCAATGACGGCATCGCTTGTACTATTTTTTTTAATCCTTCAAGCGAAGATCCCAAACTTGAACCCTGACCCGCCATTGTTTCTAAAGCAATTACACAATCATCTGGAGTCTGAGAGAGCACGAACTGTAGACCTTCAACCAGTCTTTCGATTCCAAGATCTTCGCCTTCACCACCATGAGAACCTGGATGCAGAACCAAAGTTCTTATTCCAACGCTTGAACAGCGAATCAATTCTGAGACAAGAAAATTTTTTGATTTTTCACGCGTTTCTTCGGTTGCAGAGGCAAGATTAATCAGATATGAAGCATGCCCAATAACACTGGAAATAGTAGAATTACGTTGCGCTTGTTTAAATCGAGCGATTTCATCAGAAGAATATAACTGAGCTGTCCAACTTCTATTTGTTCTAGTAAAAATCTGAAAACAGCTCGCTCCTATTTCACAAGCTCGGTCGAATGATTTTTCAATTCCACCAGCAATAGAAACATGTGCGCCAATTAAAGGTTTATTCATATACATAAAACAATCATATTACGATGCTATCTATGCAATTGATGGTACCAAAAATATCAAAACTAGAATATGACGTTAAACGTCATTCCAAGATCAACTGTTTGTGGCGTATTTTTACCCGAAATCGTATATGCAAACCCAAGTGCAAACTCGCACTGATTGGTAATACGCATAGAAGCTTCTATTTTCACTCGATGAGCAATAGAATCTGTGTTTTTTGTCGTAACCGATTCATCAAGAATACGTGGATTAGAAATCATCTGACCGTCAGATTGAATTTGCTTTCCTTGCCAAGTTTCCATTGTATTGGATGGGAAACTCAACGAATCACGCTGCTTATAATAAATTTCATATCCAAACATGGTAGAAAGTGCTCGCGATTTGAAATGGAAAATTGTTGCTTCAACTTTTCCGACAAGATAATTCCATCCAACAAATCCCTTCACCAAAGGACCCATATTTTTTATGTTACTTCCTCGGAATGAAGCCCGCATGGTCTCTTCACGAGGAATAACACATGCATAAAGCCCATCAATTTTGATATTCAGCCGAGATAACGGTTGTCCAAATAAGGCTGCGCCGCATTTTACTTCAAAATGTTTTCCATTCCCCAAATATGTATGATACGCCGAAAGAAAATCATCTGACTCTTGAGCAGTTGGTAAAACCAACCCAACAAATAATTCTCCATAACATTTATCTGCTATCGCATGCTCATAAAAAACATCTACCGATGCATTCCCAAATCCGGCAACCGTTGTTGTTTCAAACGAATAACCCCTGTCTTCTAGCCACTCATAAACGTTTTCAGTTACTTGCTCACTCAAATCAACCAATGTTTTAAGGGTTCCGCCAACGCCAAAACCACTTACCGTTGAATCAGTTGCTGAAACGCGCGGAATTAACCACAACTCTTCTTTTAATTCTTGTCGAGCCAAGCGCTCATCGATATCCGTTGTTGTCTCATCTGCAAGTTTTCCATATTTGCCTGGATCTCCAACTGTTTCGAGCCGATAAATCATTCGATACTCTGCATTTCCATCATCTGGCAACACATCATCTGTTCCATCAGCAACTTTCATTTGGGCGACTGTTGGCGCCGTTGCTGGAGCTGTAATAACAGGAACACTTGTAATAACTGCGGTGTTTTTTACTACCGGAGGTCGTGGAATAAAGTTTCTAGGCGAGCGAACAACACACAAGCAACGCTGCACAGAACTTTTAAACGCATCATCTCCACCAGCAAGATTTGCATCACTAATCTCAGAACCACCAACGCGCGGCTTATTTCGTGAATCAATTATTAACGCAGGATTTTTTGAGCGAGATTGAACAAGCGCTTCAGCAAAATCCATTCGCATCATCGGTACAGTCGTCACATTAATCGGCGCTTCACCCGTGCGAGGTATAACTTGTGATGAATAAGCCAAAACATCCTCCAATGAAGCTCCTCGAGGAACGCTGCGAGCATCCAGTCGACGAATTGTTGCTCGACGCAAAGGAACCACCCAGCGAACACCAACCCGCCCTTCGTTATTATTTACCGGGATCGTATACCGTCCCCCAAAAAGAAACGTATTTTCCTTATAATCTATTTTGTTTTCAAAGTGTGCTGTTCTCATCAGCGGGTTGTAAAATTCTGCATTCTGAGGAACAAGACAATCGGGAAATGCTTCTGTTACTCTAAAATCTGTTTTGTTAAAAATAAGTCTAGATAAATTCTCTGTTTGAGAGCCCAAAACATCTGTGTACGCAGCCCCAGAGTACCGCATAAAAGCTCCGGTCCATAACTTTAAATTGCGAGTACTTTCTGGCTCATCAAAATCAAATAAATACCGCATTGGACCCCTGTCATAGGGCATAGGAGGCTGAATCGTCACCGCTTTAATCACCGAAGGTATTGTTATTATCCCAATCACCAACGCACACGTAATAAAAAAATGTTTGGTTATTTGCATGAAACCTATCCTTTATTAGAAGGTGAGGTGCACACCGAAATGTGTATCAAGATCTCGTGCAACATATCTACCCGCTATTGTATACGCACCGCCAAACAACATTTCACAATACGAACCAATCCGCAAAGAAACTTCCATGCGCAGACGATGCGCAATAGAATTTGTATTAATCGCATGTCGAGAAGAATCTAATACCACCAAGTCTGGCTCAAATTCTCGACGACTTACATTATATTTTTTCCCAAGCCATGTTTCTGCTTCATGATTTTTGAATGAGACATTACTTGAACTTCTCCAGTGAAACTGGTACCCAAGCACGGCAGAACACGTCTTTGAATCTGGATGAAAAAGAGTACAATCAAAATTAACTGTCGCGCGCTTCCAGTCAATTGTTGCTTCTTGCTTTGGACCAATTGCTTTAATCAATGTTCCTTTAAAAGTTGCGTTAATTTCCTCCTCTGCGGGAAGAACAATACCATAATTTCCATGAACTCTTAAATTAATCATTTTCTTAAAAACAGACCCAACGCCCCCGCCAAAATAAACTTCCCAGTGACCTCCATTGCCGAGTCTTGCTTTGTAGGGCGATTTATAAAATTGATTATCCCTATCAAAAGGAATACCAACCCCAACTAAAAACTCTGTCGACATATTTGGAACAAGGTCATGCTGATAAAAACCTTCGATCGAAACATCTCCAAGGCCCTGACGCGGTTCACTTTCAAACTCATATCCTCGAGCCAAAAGCCACTGATAAACGTTTTCAGTAACGCGACCACTTAATTCTTTTAATGTTTTCATCGCTCCGCCATCTTCTGTTCCCGCCATAACAATAGCACTTGCTGAATTTTCGTAGCCAAAAGGAACAAGCCACATCGTTTCCTTTGTCAGCTGATTTGCACGACGAACATTTGCGTCTGGCGCATTGTCATCAAGAAGATTTCTGTATTTTCCTGGAGTTGAATCAAATACATAAACTTTACCTGGAGCTATTTTTCCATCCGCCGGCAAACTTAAATACGATGAAGGAATCTGCTCTGTTGCATTCAGAACAACAGCTACGTTTGTTGGAATTTCGGGAACTTGTGGCACATCTCCAACCGGAGAATACACAACAGCAAGTCTTCGCTTTGCAGTGTCTTGAGGCTCAACACTATTTGGACCAGAAATAATTCGATCTCCCGACATCTTAGGCTGTGCATCAAAATTAAAAACTAAATTTAAATCACTTGATTGCGTCAACGCTTCTGCAAAGTCAAACCTCATCATTCGCGTTTGAACCGATGGTAAATCTCGCGATGAACCTGAACCATTTGACTTGCTCGTGGCTTGCTGAACAGCTATAAGATCTTCAAGTTGTGCTCCACCAGGAAGCCCCTTCACGTCTTCTCTTTCTATTTCAACAGATTTCAACGGCACTCTCACTCGAACTCCAAAGCGACCTCGATCTTCATACACTGGATACATCCACTGCAAACCAAAAACAATGGCTTTTTCTGCGTAAGATGCATTTGTCGAAATACGAGCTGTACGCAACAACGCTAAATATGATTCCGACCGAGATGAAACATAAGAATCTGTAAAAATATCAGAAACGCGAAATTGGCTTTTATTAAAAATAAGATTTGAATAATCAACCGAAGAAAAACCATGCTCCATAAACGCTTGAGACGCTTGTCGCGTGCCAATTGTTGCCCAAAATTTAAGCGAACTTTCATCACGCACTTCAGCTTCTTGAACAAATCGCAATGGCCCTTCCATGCTCATTAATGGAGGTCGCAAATCAGAGGCAACAAGATTAGCACACGCTAAAAATCCTACAAAAATCTTTGTAAGAACATTATTTATGGGCCTTAATTTCATAACGGCTAATCTCCTAAAAACCATTTTCCATATCCCCCACAATTTTTATGATGCAATAAATAACATAGGCGGATTATTTGGGACTTCAGGTAATCCATACAAGGCCGGATTTCCACTACTATCAACAGCTTCCACGAGAAGAGCTCCTACTTTTGCAGCACCCTCTGGTTTAGCATCACCCAACATTGGAATTGTTGTTGTCCTGGTAATTGTTGTTCCAATCACATATCCAATCTTGAATTCAAACTGAGTAGAACCCAACACGCTATATTTTGAAGGCTCCTGATATTCAAACGGAGTGAATGCCAAGTATCTAAACATATCCGCTTGAGGACCTGTAAAATTCTTACCTCCCAACAACGTTGGAGCAGAACCATTATCTGAGTCTCTTATGGATGACAGGTAAGTGCTGGTAATTTCCCTAACAACGCGAACCGGACCAGGATATGGCAACGTTGTCTGAGTTAATTGTCGAGCCATAACCCCAGAACCCATAATAGAAATTTTACCATTATTTCCTGAACGAGCAGAGCTATTAACGGTTGTTGCTTCTCCACTCGTATTTCGATTGTATTCATCTGCAAGCGGTTGCGCAGAAGAAAGAACTGAAACTTGGAGTGGCGATTCAACAGTTGCAGACTCTGTAACATAAATCATGTTTCCACCACCTCGCCAAATCGATTCTGCAGAAACACCAAGATCAAGGGTGTATTCTGTTGATGGTCCAAACGCCAACAACGAAGCCTGAGAATCTCGTCCATCATAAATTTGGTTATGACTAAAGCTTCCTCGAGCTGCTCGAATAGCAACATTTTTAACGTTAAATAGAGCTTTTAACTTCATGTTATTCAACGAATTCTGCAATGAACCAGAAACAAGTTGATTTCTATTAAGAACCCCTGCACCAAACCCAAGATATGATTCTCGATCCATATGAACAATCGAACGAGGACCATTAATTCTGAGCGTTAAATACACCCCTGCCAACACATCTCCGCCGCTACTTAAATCGGCAACGTTTCCAACTTGCAAGATTCCGCCAGCAGAATTTTGATCCCCAAGCAAGAGCGACCCTTCTCTTGCAATCGAAATTAAAATATCTGTTTCCAGAGCCCGAGAATCACCCTCAATCCCAACACAAGCTGATTCCATAATTTTCATAGACGCGCTTTTGTTTAACCAAATCTTACCAACCCCAACAATACGTGACCGTCCTGCTGTTGCAAAATCAACAGCACTAACGTTTCGATTGACAATACGAGAAGTATCTCGATCCGAAAGTCCTTCAAAAATAATTTGTGATTTTCCATTCATGTAAAGAACAGGTCCCTTTGTATTATTACTATGACCAACTGCTGGGAATCTCAGGGTCGATCCTGCTTCAAAAATTAATCGAATATTTCCATCAAAGGTAATTTGTTGATTTGTTCCATTTGTTAATGACCCAAAGGCACTTAAATCAAACTCTCCACCACGAGGAATTCTAATTTCACGAGGATCCTGAGAAAAGAACGTAATGCGCTGAGCTCGAGTTGCCCCAAAGTTTGTTGTTGGGATTATTGGCTGAGCATCAGAAAGAATAATGTCTTCATTTAATTCAATAAAACAATCTCCATTTGCTACCAAGGTAACGCGACTACGACCCAACATATTCCACGCATTTACCGATTTATCATTCCAATTGCGTTGACCAAGACCAAGGAAAGCATCTTTATCCATGTAAATAGCAGCATAGGAACCTTCACCCGGAACAAATCCAGAAGTTGAAGGGACTGAAACAATTTCACGAACAATCGAATAATTCGTACCATCACCAGTCAAATACAAACCAATTGGATTTGCAGAAGTCGCCCCAGAAATAGCAAGTTGTTCAAGCGATACACCTGCTCCAAACTTCAATAAACCACTTGTCGGCATAGAAATAGCAGTTGTTTGAACCCCAACACTTCGCGTTGCAATGCCAGAAAACGCTCGTTCAAACTCTGGCGAAAATGAAATGTTTTTAAATGGAAACGTTACATTTTTTTTAACGACATTCCATGGAATTGTAAGACCAGAAGAGAGTCCATCAGTTCTCAATTGAAATGAAAGATTTACATGTTCATCTTGAGCAGCAGCAAAATCTGTATCGATGTTATATGGTTGGACGCCTTTTAATAAGTTGATCTGATCAAACGGAACAGTTAACGTTCCCATTGGATTGTATGTATTAAGTGTTGACTGCGCAACCCGTAACGCAACTGGCACATCAATAGCAGCTGTTGGAGTATACGGAGGCACGAGCCCTGAACTATTGGTCACATCTCCTGCAGTAATTTGTGCACCATGGTTTACATACACAACGCCCCCCATGGTAGCATTTGATACAATCGTTGGAGGAGTAGCTCCACCCTCAGCACTTGCTGAAATGTGGATAAGTTCACCATTTATTTTAAGCGATGCACGAGCAGTACTTTCGGCATCAAGCGAGAACAGCGACCAACCTGTTCCAATCACAGGAACCTGTGTTCCATGCCACGGATAAACCGTTGTTGTTACCGCACCAGAAGAACGAGAAATAATCCCCTGCGTAGAAGTCCAACCCAAGGAAAGATTTGAATCATTTGCCAAGTGAACAAGCTGAAAAGCTCGTTCTGATAAATTTAAAACACCATCATCCACAAACGTATCAAGAGCAAGTTCTACCGTTGTTTCATCAACAATATGCCTAAACGCATTCGCATACGCACTTTGTAATAAAGAAGTGGTTGCCCCACCTGCAAGCTTATTTACCTGACTTCCTAGCTGAAACACTCGACCATATCCACGAATATTCATGTCTAATTCATCACCATGATTATACAAATAAATGCTTGATGAATTATTTTCAATAAATGGAGCTGTTAAGTTTATTTGTTCTTTAACCGCAAAACGAACACCTGATACGCACATGCTTTCATGACATCGAAGCTGTGCGTTTTCTAACCAAATAACAGGAATTTGTTCATCATTATCCAAAACCCTGCTTGCGTACACAGCATACTCACCACCAACAATAGCAGGTGATGTCGCTGCATAATCTCTTACCACGTCACGACCAACATCAAAGTGATTTAAGCGCGCATACCTTAAAGTGACATCGTTATTTACGTTAATACATCCACGATTATATAATTTATAAGTAGCATTTTTCAGCAGTGGCCATGACGCAATTTGAGCACCAGATGCACGAAGCGGAGTTCCCGTATAATCAATTTTTACCGATCCAATAGAAATACCACCAATACCTCCCGGCTGTGGAACGAGCGTTGTTTCACCTTCATCATCGGTTACCGAGCGATATTTTCCAATCATCGATCCTTCATGTCGCGAAAATGCAACAGTGGTATCCGTTACTGCAGAATCCATAAATGAACGAATAGCTGATAATCCTTGAATATCAAGAACATGCTCACCCTCGCCAGAAGTCATTCCACTGGTGATTGGTACATAAGATCCATTATACGTTCCAGTTCCGATGGTGTAATCAGCCGTCACCGTTCCACTTGCATTCGCCCCTGACGAAACATACAATTGTGCAGCACCCCAAAGGGTAATTTTTGCTCGCGTGTCACCTTTATAAGCCAAATAGCTTCCGCCAACATATGACGAATAACCATCAATAATAAACGCCGACGGATTATGTTTTTTTGTTGTAGCTCCGATAGATCTATAGTCTGAGTTTTCTGCTTCATCAATCATGGATGCAAGCTCTGCCATTCCTGAGGCAGAAGGATCTATTGCTCGTGTATTTTTACATGCTAAATGATGAACAAACGTATTATGGTAAATCGAAAGCTGTCCATTAATCGCTAAGACAAATCCAGGCCTAATTGAAGATCGGCCTTTCCCAGCATTAAAAATTTCTTGAGAAAACCATGACATATCTGAAAATGAATTTGCAGCCATCGCAGGATGTGAATTATTGGTATTTATTATCCATAATCCACGAGTTGTTGGATTTCCATCTTCATCAAGCGGAATGTGACTCGCATTATCCAAATAACTTGTAAGAGCATCTTCCATTGCTGTTGCATAGGCACTAAATGAATAAGCTTTTTCATCTGTTACTCGCAAAAACGCTTGTCCACCAGCTGGCTTGTGAAGCCTTAAGTTCGATCGAATATGAGTTGCATTCGAAAGCGATCCCACACCCCCAGAACCGTCATCAATAAGGTTTCCACCAATTGTTAACGCCCCATCACGATATGTATTTGCCGTTGACATACCTTCAATCTTTAATATCGTTCTTCCTGGCCCTGCACATGAAACATCAAATGCCAACGCAGCACTTAACATTTCAGTTGTTTCATTCGCGCTAATTCCCTCAGCAGAAGTTGGGTTTAAACCTGTTTTATTTATTGAGCCAAAGGTTAAAAATGAATTATGGCCAATCGAAAAAGTGATATCATTTTGCATTTCAGCACTTTCAGGATCCCATGTTGTTATTTTTCTGCTTACAACAACTTTATTCACACCCTTTTGCCAAACCCTAGTGTCATCATGATCCATTAAAATAACACCTCGAACGCCTGATCCAACCGCATCTGAAGTAGCAGCAAATGTTCCAGGTTCAGATTCATACAGACTAGTAAGCGATATCGTTTTTCCATCAACTACAACAAATTCAACCTGACCCGCGCCTGAAAACGTTAAATTCAAGTCTCCCGCCATTGTTGCTAATCGAGTCAAGCCAACGCCATCAGGATTTGTTCCGGTAAATGTTAAATCATGATTCACGTTGACGGTAACCTTCGCCCCATCTCCCGCGTACAAAATAAGATGTCCATACCCAAAGCCACCTTCAATATTAGTGTTATTTGGTGCAGATGGACGAATTCGAGTCAAAGCGCCTAAATCAATTTTTAATTTACAGTTCGGCAGCGCTCCAAAAATAACATTTCCATTGATTGTTAAGTTTCCAGCTAAAGAAATCGCGTTTGTTGCATCGTTATCACTAGCCATAACCGCAAGTGAGGGAGTTACTGTTTCTGACCCAATGGTTGCTCCCGTTGTAAACGATCTATTAACCGTTTGCGCAGACACTCCACTTACCACTAACAACAAAATCGTGCTTAAAAATATGCGGATATTTTTCATTCCCAGCCCAACCAAAATTTAAAAAATCACAAATCCCACCAAGCTTGAATAAAAATTCAGCAAGGCTGGATTGTTGTACTATGGTTAAAAAACAAAAAACAATACTTCCATTGTGAAACAGGACATCTTTTTTTTTCTGGGATATCCTACGAAGGTAAAAAAAATCTCAAAAAAACACGGTATCCGCATGTTAAACTCAGACAAAAATGCCACTACTTTTCCTGGAATTTTCGTAGGTTTTGAAGGAATCGATGGTGCTGGCAAGACAACCCTTATCGCCCATGTTCTAAAAAAACTTATTGAGTGCGGCTGTCGTATCGTCTCAACTCGCGAGCCGGGAGGCACCCCTATCGGAAAAGCAATTCGAAATATTCTTCAACATTCGCCAGCAAGCCTCTGCTCTCTTACTGAAGCTTTTTTATTTGCTGCAGACAGAGCCGAACATATTGCATCGGTTGTTCAACCAGCACTCGCTCAAGGGGATGTTGTTCTTTCGGATAGAACTTTTTTATCTTCAATCGTTTATCAAGCAAATGAATCACTCTCCGAAGAAACAATTTTAAAAATTAATCAAATCGCACTTCAGGAAACGCACCTTGATCTTGTCGTATTTGTAGATATTTCACCCGAAGAAGCATCTGCAAGATTTTCAGCTCGACCTGAAGGAAAATCACGATTCGAAGCACGCGGAATTGAATATTTTAAAATCGTTCAAGCGCAATATAAAAAACTTTTACAGAAACTTCCTTCGGTACTTGTTGTTGACGGAACAAAAGATGTGGAATCTATCTGCAACACCGTGACTCAGAAAATTCTTGAAATCATGCAAAAAAAATAACAATGAATCCTGTAAAACTATTTATAAGTTCCAGCATCATTGAATTACGCACAGCATGCGCTCAAGCCCTAAAAAAATATTTTTGTTTAAATAAAAATGCCGTCGATTGTTATTGCAAAGGATGTTCTCTCATCTTACAGCAGATCCATCCAAACACGATTTACATTGAACCCAAACATTCCTACACAAAAAGCGATATAGAGCCAATTCTTGTGTATAGCGCGCAAAAAAGATCCACATCAGAACCTCTTTTTTTTATCCTTGAACACCCAGAATTTCTCCTGCCTGCGGCTGCAAATAGCCTTCTCAAGACACTTGAAGAACCAGGTGAAAATATTTTTTTTATTTTTTTATCACAAAATGCCAACGCGCTTTTGCCAACGATTTTATCCCGCTGCGATCAGGAATTTATAAAAAACAGCACAGATCAAGATTTAAATCAGAATGATGAGCTTTTATTATTAATTCTTGAAATCTACAATCAACAACCAATTACAGCTCAAAAAATTGATGCGATTCTTCAAAAAAAATCTCTTGAAAAGGAAATCAGCTTAAAAATTTTAAATGATTTTATTGTTCAAATAACTGCTGATGAAAATTCTGCAAGAAAAAGTCGTTTTATTAATCTTGCATACACCTTTTGCACAACCCCTCCTGCCCCCGGATCGGGAAAAATATTTTGGCGAACTCTTATTTTATCCGCCCTTGAGATACCATGACCGAGAAAATAATACCCGTACTCTCAAAATTACATGCATCTTCGATCGGACAAAAACTGAGCGCTTTTTGCTTTTCTTCTTTCGTCGTCAATAGCACTTCATTCATCTTCTCTGCGCCAATTTTACTCTGGTGGGGACTGCCTATTTCGATGCTGACGTTATTTGGAAATATTTTTTTTACCCCTTTTTTAATTTTTTTTATTTTACTTTCAAGTCTTTTTACAGTTTTTGCAGCGTTAAACGTAACTGTTTGGCATCTTGGATGGATACTCGATAATTTTACAAAAATATGGCTTTTCTTACTTTCTTTTAGCTCGCGAAATGTTTTATTTGCTCAAATATACTCCCCAGTCCTTTTGTTTATTTTGATACTCATCAACATAGGAACTGCGTACACACTTTTTCATGCAAAAAGTCATCAAAAAATTACTAAAACCTTATTGTGCGGGGTTATTTTCACCTTGCTCATTTTTGCTTTACCCCTAAAAAGAGGCTCTTCTACTCTTTCAAATTCTGCAGGAACACTTGAAATTCAAGACACCGCAAACGGGTTAGAAATAGTGGAAAAAAACTACTTCAAAGGAATATCTCATGCCCAAAAACAAGTTCCATTTAATCTCAAAATGCCCATAATCAGATCACACGGAACATGCAAAATTTCAAAAATAACGGTACAAACCATTTCGATCAGAACTCTTCAGTCACTCAAAGAGCTGATTTTTTGTATGAATATAAAAAAAATCAGCATTCCAAACATAACAAAGCCTCAAAAACCGGCTTTCTGGAAAGCGTTTTATTCTTTTAAAAATGCAGCAAAAAACGCTCGCGTAAAAATATATTATCAACGACCAAATGTTCGTGTTGATGAAGAAAATTTTTCAAAAACAGCATCCAAATCTGCTGCAGACAGATCCGGCCATAAGATATCCAAAAATGCCAACTCAGAATATGCCGCCTGATACAACAAAAAATTACTCAAGCGAATGTGTCGCCCGGTTCGAACAATTAAATCAGGAAATGGGACTGGATAACTCCACAATTCTTGTTCAAATGTTGTTGCTGTAATCTCTTCTGGCGATATTTCCCCTTGCAAAACACGCTGCGCAACTCTTTTGGCTGCGGAAACAATTTCTTGCTTTCCACCGTAACAAAATAAAATTGATAGCTTTAAACGATCTTGGCCTCGTGTTTTTGCTTCTATAAACTCAATCGATGAGAGAACCCGGGAAGAAAATAAGCTGCGATCACCAACAAAAGTTGCTTCAACCCCATGCGCAAGAAACTTCTGGACCATTTCTTCAGCCGAGCTATTAAGCAAATCGTAGAGCTCATGCAATGTTTCATCATCTC
>Ga0194133_10000325_pt1 | contig 102706 bp, 98 predicted proteins | sample TA2KigOf40mmetaG_FD_155448 | JGI IMG/M metagenome (GOLD analysis project Ga0194133, IMG submission 155448) | Freshwater microbial communities from Lake Tanganyika, Tanzania - TA2015055 Kigoma Offshore 40m | ecosystem: Environmental > Aquatic > Freshwater > Lake | place: Tanzania: Lake...
AACTCAATAATCCGGCTTCCACCATAGAACCAGTTGCAGCAGAACCAGTTGCAGCAGAACCAGTTGCAGCAGAACCAGTTGCAGCAGAACCAGTTGTAGAACCAGTTGCAGCAGAACCAGTTGCAGCAGAACCAGTTGCGGAACCAGTTGCAGAACCAGTTGCAGAACCAGTTGCAGAACCAGTTGCAGAACCAGTTGCAGCAGAACCAGTTGTAGAACCAGTTGCAGAACCAGTTGTAGAACCAGTTGCAGCAGAACCAGTTGTAGAACCAGTTGCAGAACCAGTTGTAGAACCAGTTGCAGCAGAACCAGTTGTAGAACCAGTTGCAGAACCAGTTGTAGAACCAGAACCAGTTGTAGAACCAGAGGTTGCAGCAGAACCAGAGGTTGCACCAGAGGTTGCACCAGAGGTTGCACCAGAGGTTGCACCAGAGGTTGCACCAGAGGTTGCACCAGAGGTTGGCACTGAAGTGTAGTTCAACGAGAGAACATCTATGATGATTTAATAAATTCAACAAATCAAATTTAAACAATACATTCAATATTCAATTATTAATTGTATTATAAATCATAAATTGCAAATCAAAATGTCGCACATTTCTGAGTCTAGTTCATTTGATCATGCCAATAATTTACGTTTCTGCAAACAATACGAAGATGCAATATGCTGTTATAAAAACATACTCACACAAGAAAACTCATCACAAGAAAAATACATGTCGTGTTTTTATTTGCATCAATGTTTTGAAGCCCTCAATGAGAAAGAACATGGTTTTTTCTATTTGGTCAAATCAATGAAATATGATTTAGAGAGAGTGGAATGCTTGCACCAACTGGTCATGCATTATTGTCGCGAAAACATGCAAAACATTGCTTATGAATATTATAAAATTATTAGCCCCCATTTTTTCAAAGCGTTGAATGATTCATCTATAACTAACTCTAAGCTAAATTTGAATTTGGATGTGTCCAATTTTTTTTTACCGTATTACATGATCATTGTAGCGGATCGCGTAAATGACCGCGCATGCGGTGTATCAATGTATGAAATCATTTTTAAAAAGAAACATCGCATGTTTGCCGTGTGGTACTTGAATAATTTGTTTTTTAACTTGCGGTTTTTTGTTTCACATGCTTCACCCGAATTTGCTTCAAGTGCAAATGAATACTTGTCATTTTTGCAAGACAATGGAGTGAATTTGTTGGACTTCAAAGAAATTGCAAACGGGTTTGATTACGAATCACATGGAATTGATTTACTATTGAAAACAAAACAAACCGTATGCACAAATAAAACATCCCTTATTCCAAAACGCATGATGCAAACATGGGAACACAAACAATTAAATCCACAGTTTCAAGAAATTGTTGACACGTGGAAAAAACACAATCCACATTATGAATTTGCATTACTGGATTCAACTGAGAGAGAACAATTTATACAGAAGCACTTTGAAAAGGATGTGGTGTATGCATATCAACAAATTATTCCAGGTGCATACAAGTCAGATTTGTTTCGATACTGCTATTTGTGGGTTGAAGGAGGCGTGTATGCTGACATAGACACACTTTGCATGGGGAAATTGGATGATTTTCTGGTCCCAGAAGTTGATTTTGTGGTCCCAATTGACTTAAACTCAAGTCCACACGAAGGGACGCACAATTTGTCATGCGGATTCTTTGCATCTGTTCCAAGACATCCAATTCTCATGTGGGCCATTCAAAAAATTGTGCACAACGTGAAACACAATATTGTGCCCAGTTCTAAACTGGATTTTTCAGGTCCAGGCATTTTAGGAAGAGCTGTGAATGAATTTTTGAATAGAAATGAAACGGAGTCATTTGTTGGAAAAGAAGGCATTTACCCGCATCACTCAACTCTCAACAACTACAAAGGCATTCATTTTTTGAAATTTGAACCCAGAACGGAGTTCATAAAAAACACAAATGATCAAATTATATTTCAAAATAAAAATGGAAATCACGAAGTTGCACGTTTATACCACGACGAATGCTGCAAGTTAAATAAATTTGTGTGTTGGGTGAACTGTGCATCTCCAATTGCCGCAACATCAACATCCAAACCAAAAGCGATTGCTCTCATGGTGCACGGACAATTTAGAAGTTATGCAAACAACCTGAGAAAAAACATAAAAAATCTTGCGCCAATATTTGAAGGATTTGTGGTCTACGTTTTTGTGCTGAGTGATAAATTGGCATCAGGTAATTATTCAAAAGAAAATGAAAACGACATTAAATCCATATTCAACGAGTTTGGATTCAATGTCTGCTTGTTTGATTATGTGGAGAATTTGGACACTCATGCAGAAAGTGAACAAAAAGTGCATGATTTTTATTTTTCCAATCTGAAAACCGATGATGGAATTGGTAATAAATTTGTTCCAAGACTCATGTATCGCAAATTTGTGGTTAACCAACTAAAAAATGCATACTGTAAACAACACAACATATCAATAGATTTGCACATTTATGCGAGACTGTTTGACATCATCATTTCATTTCCAAACCACGTGAAATCATTTCCACAACACGAGAAACGGATTAAATATGAAATAAATAAATTAATCACATGTTCTTCTGATGCATTGACCGTGCTGGGGTCATCAGACACACTTTTTATTGGAACTCAAAAACCGATGGACCATTTGTTTGAATGCGTTGTAAAAAACATGAGAGGTCCTGAAATTTGGAATGACAATGCATTTTATTCATTGATGGTAAATTGCGATTCGGTTTTATGCATATGCAAATCCACTTATTCACCTGAAGTGCAAACCATTGCACACGTGCATTTCAGTGAGTTCAAATACAAGAACATTCGGTTTGATTTTAACAGTCCAAAATCTTTGAACAATGCATCCTCTTTGTTTGACGTAATTCTCGATCCAGTCCGAATACAAGTCAACCATCCAAAGATATGTTATCCAAAGATATGTTTTATAACAGCCGTGTATGGAAAATATGAAGCATCGTGCAAGAGATTTGAAAAACAAACGGTTCCGACCGACTTCATTTGTTTCACCGACAATCAAAACATGGTTAGCAATGGCTGGATCATAGACACAACCCCATATCATCTGACACACAAAAGCAAAGTTGACAATTCAACATTCGTGAATTCAATTAGCAACAACAAACACACTTTCAACATAGCAAAGTATTATAAACAATCATTTTCAAATGTGCCTAGGTTGAAAAAATACGATGTCATCGTCTGGTTGGATGGAACCATTGAAATCACGCACAATAAAACAAGCGAATATGTGTTGAGTAAAATTTACAAAGAAAAAATAATTGGTTGGCATCATGAGTGGCGCAACGGCAGGTTGCAAGGAGAAGTTGTTGGCTCTCATTTTTACAGATACACAAGCACATTTTGGAACAATCAACATCAACCATATCAAGACATTAACAAACAATACAATGACTACATTCAAGATGGCTACACTGACGATTTTTTCAAACAAATTCAGCCAGGTAGGAGACATTTTGGTGTGTGGATTACTTGTTTTGTGGCTTTTCTTCAACATGATCCAGCCGTACAAAATTTTTTAGAATTGTGGTATTTGCAAACATTGAAGTACACAACGCAAGATCAAATCGGATTTCCATATGTGTGTCAAAAAACAAAATTAATACCATACACATTACCAGATAATGAAATTCATGGAACCCCTCATAGCCACACAATGTTTTACATTAAACACGATCATGGAAAATGAGAGAACATAGATGCGATATATATTCAATTTAAAAATGTCATTATCTTCCAAATGGAAATGTATGATGTCTTGGTTGTTGGTTGTGGACTGTCAGGGGTCGTCATTGCAGAACGGTTGGCGAATGTTCTGAACAAAAAAGTACTAATAATTGACAAAAGAGATCACATCGGCGGAAACTGTTATGATTATCACGACAAAGAGACAAATGTGTTGATGAATAAATATGGCGCACACTTGTTTCACACAAACAGTGAGAGAGTGTGGGAATACGTTAATAAATTCGACAAGTGGGTCAGATGGGACCACGAGGTTTACAGCATGGTTGAAAACAAATTGGTCAATATTCCTGTCAACATAAACACGGTGAATCAACTGTGTTGTCAAAACATCAAGAACTCCGTGGAAATGGATGAATGGTTAAGCAACAATCAAGTAATGTATCAATCAATTACTAATTCTGAAGAAATGGCAAAATCACGAATTGGCGTAATGTTATACGAAAAAATGGTCAAACATTACACATACAAACAATGGGGGAAGTATCCAAATGAATTGGATGCATCCGTGCTTGCGAGAATCCCAATTCGAAATAATTTCGACAACCGGTATTTTGACGACAAATACCAAGCACTACCGGAAAAAGGATACACGCACTTCATTGAAAAAATACTGGAAAATCCAAACATTCACGTCATGCTGAACACGGACTATTTTGACCTCATTAAGACTAATACTGGAACTGCAACATTTGAAACAGTGATATACACGGGTCCAATTGACAAATACTATGGCGACAAACACTTGGATAAACTTGAATACAGGAGCATTGATTTTCAAATTGAAAGACATTTCAATACACGCTATTACCAACCCAATTCCGTTGTAAACTACCCTGAACCCGATGTGCCATTCACACGAATTGTGGAATACAAACACTTCTTGAATCAAACATCAGACCATACTGTCATTGTGAAAGAAGTGACAACAGATGATGGAGAACCATACTACCCCGTGCCAAATGAAAAAAATTTAAGTCTGTATGAAAAATACAAACAGTTTGCATCAGAAGAAAAGAATGTGCATTTTTTGGGCAGGTTGGCAAATTATAAGTATTTCAACATGGACACTGCAATATTAAACGCGTTGGAATATTTTGACAAATATTTTAATTTTTAATTTTTAATTTTTAATTCTCAATCGCATTAAACTGTGCCATCCATTTTTTATTCAAGTCCCGCACGATTTCATCCTGCTGCGCCAACTTGAATGCCCGACGCATGTCGTCCTCTGCCTGTAGTTGCTGCGACCTGGCCATCGCAGTCTGTGATGCAGTTTCGGAGTAATTAAATGTCCGACGATCAATATCTCTCGACATTTGCAGTTCATTTATGTTTTTGTATTTGCGAACGGCTTCGTAGTCTTCGTGTGTGACGGGGATAACAGATTCGGTGTGCGCTTTCCGCAGGTCTTCGTATGCCAGGCCACCACCGCCTGAACCAAATCCGATAAGGCCGCTGGAGTGTTCTTCGGGGCGCTCGCGTGTAAGACCATACCCGCTGCCGCCGCCTACGGAATCGAAAGACCGGATTTCGCTGCGCACGATGAGTGCTTGTTCCCTTAACTTTTTCTTGCGGCGTTCCAGTTGTTCCATGCGCTGGGACCATGATGAACCCTCGCCCAACTCGGCATCTTCGTCTGCATCGGCATCTGCATCATCCGCATTTTCAACGCCTTTGAGCCAGTCCCCGTATCCGCTGTCCTGCTCCTCATCATGCAACCGGTTTTGTTCAAACGTTTTGTTGAACCATCGGTTGAATTCTTCGGCGTTCATGCGCTTCAGCTTGTCGGAATTGGCGTTGCGGCGCGCATCAATGTCCTCTTTTACGTCGTCGTATTTCACGTCTTTCTGACGCGACAACCCAGCGCGCACTTGATACACCTCATGCAGGATTTTATATGCCTTGGAGAAAAACAGGAAGTACTCCTTGTCCAGACCGGATTTGTCGGGGTGCGTGCGCATGACCGTCAACTTGGCCTCGCGCATGTGCGCTTCCGTAAAAGCAGATGGCATGTTGAACAGGTTGAGAATGTCGCGCAATTCATAGTTGCGAATGTCTAAATCCAAATCCAGATTCATGATTCGAGAGAAAATGGATCAAATGTTAATAATACAACCTTGATAATATTTGTATTATTATTTTTATTATGTTATTTTTGAAACATATGTTTTAGTGTTTTTTGGATTTTTTGGATGCGGTTCGTTGCATTTTTTTACCCTTGCGTTTTTTCGATTGGTTAAATCTTTTGTGTTTTTTAGAATTTCTTCCTCCACCCTCACTTTCGGATTCATCATCGCGACGCGGAGTTTTTGTACCAATTGGCAAATGTTTTTCTGGCGTTCTGCAAGCCAAAACAACCACAATGGCAGTTGGGTCAATCAACCCGGCATTGATTCCAATTCGCAACAACACAGACAACCGTATGTCATCACCATAAATTTGTTTCATCTCAGGGGTCCATTCGAATTCAGACTCTCGGTGCATACCTCGGATGCCCAGCTCTAAATTTTTTACATGTTTTTGCAATGCATACATTCTGTAGTTCACCGGGTTGGCACCATAGGCACCTTGCAATGCTTCCAATTCCAATTGAGTACGTGACTTTGCATTTCCATATTCGTCTTTCCTGTATTTACTGGGTGGTTGATCTGACTTTGGATATTCGCGAAGCGTTTCTTTGCTTACAAGACCGAACTGGTGAGTCATGTCTTCAATCTTTCGGGTTTGGACATCTATGCTTATAATGCCTTCAACGGTTGCAGCACCTTTTCCACAAAATAACAATAAATCTGCCATTTCGTGTCCAGCACGATGACAACGAACCTTGCATGTGTTTTTTTTGTCGGGAAGGTATTCATTTCGCATTTTGCAAAGAGCACCTTTTACGATTTGTCTGAATGCACTTTTTGTGTGGATTTCACCAGCGGGAACCATGTCGAATAAGTTTTTTGCAAATACGAGTTGTGGAGGATCATCTGCCATGAACCAGTGCAATGGCATGCCAAATTTGGTAGTTGTGAAGACATCAATCGGAGTTTCAAATTCAACGACCATATTATTTCTGTAATCTCTGGAGCTCACGAGCATCAGTTCTTCGCTAGGTCCGAAGGCGCGTCCTTCAAATTGATGTTTGAACCTCGGGAGTTTTGGATTTTCTTCAGCACTAGTCACCACCGGCATAATTCCATGAGTGTGGAATATTATTACCTGCCGTGGCAGTGTCATTGGTTCTTCTGAGACGAAAGTTGATGCTGGTCGTGGTGGTCGTGGCTCTACATGCAATTGCCACGGTGGATGGTCCGGTGGAAAAAATTGCAAGTCAGGGCTATTCATGATGTCCAGGACCGTGTTGGACAAAAACAACATCCCATCCAGTGTTGTCAAGTGGCATTCTTTATTTAACTGAAATGGTCTAGGGGATGCATTTTTATATAATCGGATCGCGCGAATTAATACATTCATTACGTTGGGACCAATTCGTTTTCCGTTTTCAAAATTATGAGAAATCGCGCAAATTCCGTATTCGATGAAATCATTTAAATCATCTGTTATTCCTTCATCATCCAATTCATCTGCATTTTCTTCCAGTAAAGCAAATGTTGCAGAGACTTCATCTTCATTGTGTTCTCCATTAAAAATTCTAATCTGTTCATTAATTAGTTTTCTAATGGCTGAGTATAAATCCATTGGGTTGTTCGTTTATATTAAATCGAACGAAAAGAAAATGATACAAAAACTTATTTGCCAATATAGTTACTGGTTGCGGTTCCCCCCGGGTTTGCCGCAGCCACAACCCGGAAAAAGAACGCGTCCAGTGCCTTAATATCTGCACCCGTAACTGACATGTCGCTAATAATGGTTGCATTTCCGTGCTTGTAAAACAGGAACACAGGAATGCCGTTCACCATCTTCTTCTGTTTCAGCGAAGCATACAAATCAAACGACTCGTCCACATCGCACTCAATCAGGTCGACATTGGCAGGCAACTGCAGAGATGCCAGTCGCGTGTATTCCGCAATCTGCTTGCATGGACCACACCACTTTGCAGTCAGTTTCAAGATGGTGTGGTTTGGCGTCTCGGCTAAACACCTCAAAAAGGTTGAACGGTCCAGTTCAACTTGCTTAACACGGGTCACACTATTCAATGATGACATAACTAATGCGTCTTTTGTATTATATCTGTGATAAAAATCATTTAAATTCATTATTGATGATATTATTAATTTCAACAATCCGTTGCATTTTTGTCAAATATATCAAATAATTGATTTGAAAACTTAATGTCAACCAATCTCATAAACCCCATTAATTCAGTGGAAATGGCACAACGGTGCGAACATTATGAAAGGCGATGCAGTCTGGTGGCTCCATGCTGCAACAAAGTGTATGTGTGTAGGCATTGTCATAACGATGCCGAGACACATGAAATAGACCGACATGCGGTCAAAGAGGTGGTGTGCAATGCGTGCAATCAACGGCAGCCAGTGGGGCAAACATGCAACAATGAATCATGTCGCATAATGTTTTCGGCTTACTTTTGCGCAGTTTGCAACTTCTTTGACGACCGAATCGAGAGAAATTATTACCATTGCGACAAGTGCGGAATTTGTCGAGTGAAAGGCGAAAATGACTTTGTTCACTGCGACACATGCGGCACATGTGTTTCAGCATCAAATCACAAATGCAAGAAGGAACAGTTTCATGTCGACTGTCCAGTTTGCATGGAAAACATGTTCCATTCTACAAAACCGTCAAACGTGATTCCGTGTGGGCACACCATGCACGTGCATTGCATGCAGGAATGCTTTCAACAGAATCAAACCAGTTGTCCATTGTGTCGAAAAACCATGCTCTCACCCGAAATGTGGGCCATGCACAATGATATGATGGATGAACTGATTCAACGTTTTCCAATCCAGGAAGAACTTGTGTTCGGCATATTATGCAATGATTGCGGATTCAACAGTGATGCTCAATTCCATCCATATGGCATGAAGTGTGGCCAATGTGGCGGATACAACACTACGCGATAATATTTGCATAATTCAAAAATGAAGGTTTAAGCTGGAGCAGGAGTGGGTGCATATTTTTTTTCCAATGCTTGGTATGCAATCATTTCTGCTGTTTGTGCCGGCGACCTGGTTGTTCCTGGTGCGAGGGTTGCACCGGGTCCAAATTTTGACGCTGCAATTGCTTCCGCCGCGGTGATCGCTGCTCTTGCTCCTTGCCCTGCGAGTGCTTTCAACCTTGCTTCCATTGCCAACCTTTCGGGTGATTTGGTTTTCACTGGTGCCGCAGTCATCACTGGTGCCGCAGTCATCATTGGTGCCGCAGTCATCACTGGTGCCGCAGTCATCATTGGTGCCGCAGTCACGGGGGCCGCAGTCATTGCAAGCAGTCTACTTATTGCTTCATTCATTTCCGGGTCTGCCGGCATAACGGGTGCTGACGGTGGCATGGGTGCTGCTGCTGGCATCATGGGTGCTGCTGCTGGCATCATGGGTGCTGCTGCTGGCATCATGGGTGCTGACGGCATCATAGGTGCTGCGTTTATTTTTGTCATTTTAGTGCGATGCAAACTCGCACCGCACTCACTTCTGCATTGTTCAATTGAATTATAATACCCATTTGGATCAGGATTACACGATTTCAATGCATGCGGCGTGATCACACATGAATAATTTGTTTGGCTAGGACTAGGACTAGGAGGGAAATGATGGTGATGGTGATGATGGGGATGATAAGGGCTAGTGCTGGGACTAGGACTAGGAGTAGCACTGGGGCTAGTGCTAGGAGTCGGAGTAGGAGTGTGATGATGGGGATGATGTGGCCTTGGTTCAGGACCGTAGCAGTTAGAACCTGACATGTTGCTGGCAGTTACGCCGTCGGGGCAGCACCCGAATTCGGTTCCGGCACATCCACCCACGTCTTGAGGATTGGAAGGACGGGGATGACGACGATGTTTGTGCCGCCTGCGTGGGTCAGGCGCAACATGTTGCCCTTTGGACGGGTTCAATCCAAACACGTAAAGCAAAATGGTTGTCACGTAAGTCATTAAAATGAATGGAATAAACACAATGAACCATGAAAGAATGGTCAACCCGCCAATGCATAACTGATTCAATAAAATTGTAAAAACAATCATGACAATGACCTTTAAAAATGCACTGTTTTGTTGGCCTCTAAATAAATCAATTACAATCTGTATCACTGAAAATCCAAGATACAACACTGCAGGTGGACATAATGAATCTATAATCATTTTAAACCAAAAAAGCAATATAACATATATTAATATATTATTTTGCATCGTTCATTGTGCATCCATTCATTCGTGCATTATCACGACAAACTCTTGGTTCTAGATTTCTTTGTGAATTTCGCAACACCGTTCTTAAATGATCCAACAATTTCACCCACTTCCTCATTTGTGTAATCGTAAATGTCGCCCTCTGTTTCATCGTTTGTTACATACGTTTTTCCTTTAATTTCCACTTCAAAGAGTTCAAGTTCTTCTTCATCTGGTTCCTCTGGTTCCTCTTGTTCCTCTTCTTCTTGGTCCGCCTCTTCAATTGGGCAAGTTGCATCTGGTGCATCCTGTGATTCTTCCTCTTGAGCTTCTTCTTCTTCCTCTTGAGCTTCTTCCTCTTCCTCTTGAGCTTCTTCCTCTTCCTCTTGAGCTTCTTCCTCTTGTGCTTCTTCTTCTACTGCATCTTGTGCATCCTCTTCCTGTGCTTCCTGTGCTTCCTCTTCCTCTTCTACTGCATCTTGTGCTTCCTCTTCCTGTGCTTCCTCTTCCTGTGCTTCCTCTTCCTCTTCTTCCTCTTCTTCTTCTTTTTCTACTGCATCTTGTGCATCCTCTTCCTGTGCATCATCTTCTTCCTCTTCCTGTGCTTCCTCTTCATCTTCTTCTTCTTCCGCTACATCATTTGCTTCATCAACAATCACATGATCTAATGACGCTTCTCTCTCTTCTTCTTCTTCTTCGGATGAACATTCAAAATCACTTTTTGTTGCAATGTTTTCATCATTGTTGTCAAGTGTCGAGTTCATGTATTCCTTGATTGAATCCAAATTCTCCAATCCATCCTTTTCAATTGCGGAGTCTATTATTTCAAGTTGTATGGGTTCTTGCTGGGTTGACGGTGTCTGTGAAACATTGCACCTGCATTGATTCTCCAACAAACGTTTCACAAATGGTATATTCATAACAGCTTCATGAGTTTCTTTGTATAAACCGTAATCCGCCAATGCATTCAATATTTTTGGTTCCAATGACAGACGGAGTTCATCCATGACAATGGAAACAATTGAATCGGCTGTGTTTGCAGTGGATGTCATGATTTCCAATTATAAGGGAAAATAAAGACACAAGATACATTCATCAACAGTCATTTGTTTAATATGATTTTCAATAGATTTAATTGATGCATGAAAAACTAATATTGCAATATTATACTTCGGCCAGTGAAACGATGAATTCTGCAAATTCGAATTGGTATAAATCTCTCAAGAAGTCATCACTGACTCCTCCAAACTGGGTATTTCCCATCGCATGGACAATGCTATATGCCACCATCATTGCATCTGGTGTGATTTTTTTGAAAAATGGTGGTACCCTTCGTTCCAATGGTTTCTTCTACTATTGCATTGCATGGATTCTGAATCTCTCATGGTCTCCACTTTTTTTCAGATACGCCAGACCCGATTTGAGTTTTGCCGTGGTCATTGGAATGTTGATATTTATTGCTTTGAACATTCGGTCGTTTTATTCGGTGAACAAATTGTCAAGTTATTTGCTCATGCCTTACTTTGCATGGGTTTTATTTGCGACATATTTGAACGGTTTCATTGTTTTTATGAATTGAAATAAACAAATAAAGTAATTAAAAACAAATCTTCAATATTTTATAAAAACACATGAATCCAATACAACTTCAATTGCCCCCGCATCTTCAACATTTAAAGGGACAAGAACTGCAAGATGCAATCAAACAAGAGTATCGTGCACAGGCGATTGCGTTCATTCTCCGTCAAACCGAATACACGGAAGAAGTTGCAACGGAAAGACTGGAAGCACTGAAAGACCCAATGAAAGTCATCAAAGAATACCTGGGAGAAAGCAAGGCACCACAGGCACAGCCTTCAGTTTCATGCAACTCAAAAAACAAAATGAAGTATGGAGAGATTCGAAAGTTTATGGATGCAGGTGCTCGTCAGTACAATCGGCAGAAAGAAATAAATGAACAGCGTCGAAAGTATCAAGAATACATTGAACAGCAACAGCAACAGCAACAGCAGCAGCAGCAGCAGCAAAAGCAACAAGATGATCAATTACAATGTCAATTACAAGAAACCTCACCTTCTGACTTTACTTCTTCATCCGATTCGTGAAATGAGGTGTTTATGGCATCAATGAACAATTGGGCCGCGGAATGATTGGTGCCGCTACGCGTTTTGATAAAATTATATCCAGCCGCTTGTCTTGCATTATAAGCGTCCGGATTTTTCAAATAATAATCGATTTTTTCTTCAATTTCTCTCCGCGATGAAATCAACTCAACGATTCCATTGGTTTGCTCACGCGCAGCCGGACTGTTGCTCAACACAACACATCCATAAGCAAGACCTTCATATATTCTCTGACTCACGTGGCATTCTTCAATGTTTGACCTCGACTGAAATCCAAGTGCAAACATTGACGACAAGTATATGCGTTTCCTGGTTTCATAATTCAAAAATTTGGTATGGTCTGTTGTTCCAAAATAATATCCAGTGTATTTTGGAGACGAAGGAATCATTTCAGAATTGTACTTATGTCCCATAAAACAATAATGTCTCACAACCGGTTTGGGATAAGTTCCAATCAGTTCAGGATCCTCATTTGCTCGCAACAAGAATGGCACTTTGATTGGATTGGCCATTGATTTAAAATAAGAGACAGGAATTCTTGGTTTGAATTTGTTTTCATAGGTGTGAATGAAACGCGGCAATTGGCTGACATCGTGTTGATTCCAATACCACCCAATATAAACCGCCAACGGTGCTTGATGCACCAGCAGTTTCACTGGGTTAACTACATGAAAGTTGTTTCCCATAAACACAATGCAGTTGTTATTCAGCAATGAAATGCTGGGCGCAATGCGAACCGTGTATCCCATGCGCTTGAATGCATCACACATTTCCATGCACGCGTAAAAAAACACAAGATGCATCCCAATTTCCGGACTGTTCAACAATACAACCTCACGCATCAATCCGTTTATAAAACACGAACACACAAGTCAATATATTGAAATGGAAATATATTGATTTTGATTTTGAATTACGCATTTAAACACTCCATGACGCATAGTCGGTCGAATAATTTCTCCCAGCAAACGACAGCGCGGGATCCTGTGGTGGCGGCGTTTCAATGACCACAGTTTGATAACACAACTCAGGCGGCTTCAGTATGAATGCACTACCAGCATCGTTGAATGCTTTGTTGTATATGTCCAAGTTGATGTCTTTTACTTGCGGCATCATGCCAATGAACTGGCAACCAAACACTTTTGCAACATTGAAATTTGGATTTTCTCTGAATGGAGGATCGGGAAACACAATGCTCATGTTCTTTTTGTTGTGGTCAATCAAATCATCCATGTTTGGCGTGTTTTTCACTCCCATTTCGTATTGAAGCTGATGAAAAAATGGCGAATTCGAACCGAAATTGATGATTTGGAAGAGTGGTAAGTCTTTGTCCACGCACAAAGGATTCGATATGTCGGCCATGATGATGACTTTTCCAACCAGTTCAGACATAAGCACCTGTCCTAAATTGTTTCCATTGAAGACATAATGGTAATCTGGTCCCAACAGTCGGTTATCAAACTGCGCGCTAATTGCGGAAACAATTTCCGGCACTATTTTCTGGTTGTTGCTTTTGATTCGAAGATGGATAAACAGCGGATCCGTGCTGTTCACTGCCTTTGTCACGGTGAATGCAATTTGCGAAACTGCAACCATTGCATCCAAAAATGGAATCGAGTTGTAAGTTTCTTTGTAATAGAAACTGGGTTTTGTGGAAGCTGCAACAACCGGTTTGTCATTTTCGCTGTAAATTTCAAAATCCAAGCAGCGATATCCATCAGCGATTGCGCTCTGCAATGGAACAATGTCCACATAGTTGTTTTTCCATTCTCCTAAACAACAGCAATTCAATGCAGTTTTCACGTAAAAGTTGCGCAAAGGCAGGGTTGACACATCCACACCCGGATTGGCAGCACTGGCGCCTCCAAATGCTTTAAGATTGTTGTTCGTAATGACGTAAGTCGAAGCAAGCTCATTCTGTTTTTGATTTACCTTGAAAATAATATACCAGATTGCGGCTGCTAATGCCAGCAATAACACGATGAAAAGCATGACCTGCACTGGGTCAGCTGATTGAAGACCAGAATACAATGAACTTGCAAAGGCGGTTGCTGCCAGCGATGCGCTAGCAAGTTTAGATGCTGCTTTGGTCATTGCAGAATCAGACTGTGATGCTACATTTTCGGTTTCATCTTCAAGTGGTGCGGAAGCCATTTTCTCTATTCTTGTATTATGTTGTTATTATTATGATGCGACTATTAATGCAATGATGCAATGATTTAAATATAACTTATATATTTCAATTACATTGTTGCAATAAAATAATAAAAATAACAACATAAATATAATAAAATGACGGGCGGTTTACTAAACATTGTGTCTTATGGCAATCAAAATGTCATTCTAAATTCCAATCCCAAAAAGTCGTTTTTCAAGACAACTTATGCAAAGTACACCAATTTTGGCATGCAAAAGTTTAGAATTGATTTCAACGGGCTTCGAAATTTGCGAATGAGCGAAGAATCGCGTTTCACGTTTACGGTGCCTCGTTATGCAGAGTTGCTCATGGACACTTATCTTGTGGTGACATTGCCCACCATTTGGAGTCCAATTTATCCACCACTGTCGTGCGGTGGCGTGTGGCACCCATACGAGTTTCGTTGGATTGAAAATTTGGGCACGCAAATGATAAAAGAAGTGGTGTTCTCCGTGGGTGGTCAAATTCTGCAGCGCATGACGGGCAAATACTTGCTTGCGCTTGTGCAGCGCGATCTGAACGGCACCAAACGTTTCCTTTATGACAACATGACTGGAAACATTCCGGAATTCAATGACCCTGCCAACTTTTCCGGACGAAGAGGCATTTATCCAAACGTGTATTACAACACAAGCCAACAAGGTCCGGAACCTTCTATACGCGGTCGCACTTTATATATTCCACTAAATGCGTGGTTCTGCAATAACAGCCGTACGGCATTTCCGCTAGTGTCTTTGCAATACAATGAACTGCAGATTGATGTGGTTATGCGTCCGGTGCGTGAACTCTTTGTGGTGCGAGACATAATGTACTCTGCAACTACTCCCGAAGAAGTTGCCCGCGCGCCCTTCATTCAGCCCAACTTCAATGAGCAAGAGTATCAATTTTATCGATTTTTACAGCCGCCTCCAAGTGCCGACATCATTGACGACTCGGTGTATCTTGACAAGCGCACTGACTGGAATGCAGACGTGCACCTTTTGTCGACGTATTGCTTTTTGTCGGCGGAAGAATCGCGCGTCTTTGCATCCCAGGAACAAAAGTATTTGCTTAAGGAAGCATACGAATGGGATTTCAAGAACGTCACCGGGACTCACCGTGTTGAGCTTCAAAACACCATGGGCATGGTTGCAACGTGGATGTTCTTATTTCAGCGCAGCGACATCAATCTGCGCAACCAGTGGAGCAATTACACAAATTGGCCATACACCAATGTCATTCCAGTTGATGTTGCACCCGCACCCAACACAGGATATGACTTGCTGACTGACTGTCCCATTGTTACGCCCACTATACTCAACTTGAATGGCTTGAGTGCTCCTCCAGGACAGTCAGCGGTCATTGTTGTTCCAACAAATGCCCTGAAATTTTTTGCAATCGGTCAAAACATAACAGTTGCGTATGATTTAAGCAATGATGCGAGTGGAGTCATTGCTCACATTTATGGAAACAACATCGAATTTACAGTAAGCGCTGTTAACGTGTCTGGCCCTGGCCCTCTAAATTTCAGTTATGGATTGGTCAGCATCACTGGAACGGTCTTGCATGACATCGGTCCTGGTGCGGAACCGAATGGCACGCCATCAGGACTCTTTGTGACGCAGGACTACAACGTGGAAAACCAACGCGAGATTCTGCAGCAGCTCGGCATCCTGCTGAACGGTTCATATCGCGAAAACCTTCTCCCATCGGGCGTCTACAATTTCGTGGAAAAATACATCCGCACAATGGGTTCAGCACCGTTTGGCCTGTATATTTACAATTTTGGACTCGATGCAGATGTTGACACATATCAGCCCAGCGGCGCAATCAACATGAGCAAATTCTCCACCATTGAGCTCGAATTCACCACATACCCACCACCACTCGACCCCAGTGCCAACTATTATACAATTTGCGACCCCGAAACTGGCATCCCAATTGGTGTCAACAAGCCGCAGTGGCGCATCTATGACTACAACTACGATCTCACAGTCCTCGAAGAAAGGTACAATGTTTTAACATTCATTGGCGGAAACTGCGCACTCATGTATGCAAGATAATACAGCGTGGCACATTGCACGTTGCATTTAGCAAATCCAAATCACATGTTTGAGAGAAAATGATGATAATAATAATATTATAATAATTTAGTATTATAATACTTTATTTTCGAAGACCACCACGCAATAAAAAATGGGTCGCCGTCGTGAAATGAATTTAAAACATGTCAATTCCATCAATGGAACAGGAACCGACACCAATGAAGACCCATCCTATTCTCCCACCCCGTTTGTGAACTACCTTTACACCATGGTCCAAATACTGCTTTTGTTGTTTTTCTTTTGTTTCATGACAACAAATAACTATTTGAATGCCAAGTATTTTAATGAAATCACGGATTACCCAGTTGGAAGCACATTGAAGGACTTAATAAAAAAAAATCAAAATCCATATTGCAGTTCTTTTGTGGATTGCAATGAAGTTTCTCTTGCAGATTCTGAAAAGGTTTCCAAGCTTGGCTGGTGGTTTCAAACCACGCAAGAATCATGCTACCGTTCTGCCGGCATGGGTTTGCATTACTATTTCAAGTTTTTGCAAGACTGGTGCATTGGCGGAAAAAACGGCATCCCTTACACCGGATATATTTCTTTTGCCAGATGGACCATTTTTGGAATTATAACACTGATTTCAATGGTTTTGTTGTTTTGCATTGTATGGATTATATTCTTGCCTGGATGGTTCGGAGGATTGTTTGCATTTTGGAAACTGCAGACTAACGACATTCAAGCGTTTGTATTGTTTTGTTTTTCTGCATTTTTAACGTTTTGTTTTGGGGGGGTTTGTTTATTCCCAGTTGTATACGAATTTTTTCAACTGATGTATTTGTTTTTCTTTAAACAACTTGTTTCAAATGCGGACAACTATGGCCCCGAGTTTTCAAAGCGCATGTCAAACATGGTCATTGTTTTTGTCGTGGTTGCAGTGATTGTCGCGATGGTTCAACTGCCGACAATCAGCGCTGCAATCATTGCAAGCATCATGTTTTTGGCAATGATCTTCATGAAAAATAAAAGTTTGTATAAATCCGCATAAATACACTGCACATACATTTGTATAAACCCAACGCATTTCACTGAATCAAATCAAATCAAATCAAATCAAATAATGACATCGACTTTGCCAATGGTGAGTGTGTGCACACCCACATTTAATCGTCGCCCGTTTATTCGAGCGATGATTCAGTGTTTTGACCATCAAACATATCCACGCGAACGCATGGAGTGGATCATCATTGACGATGGAACCGATTCAATTGAAGACCTTGTGTCAACACATCCATGCGTGCGATATTTTAAACTGGATGACAAAGTTTCTCTCGGTAAAAAACGAAACATGATGCACAAAAAAGCACGTGGCGACATCATTGTGTATATGGACGATGATGACTACTATCCACCTGAGCGCGTTTCATATGCGGTCGACACGCTGCTTGACCACAAAAACAGGAAAACAGGGGTTAAGATTGCAGGAAGTAGCGAAATGTATATTTATTTCAAATCAGCAAACCTACGGTTTTCCGAACCTTCCCCTTTAGACCCCCCACCTCCGGACCAAGGCCACGCCCTGATGGTGCAGTTTGGGCCGTATGGACCCAATCATGCAACTGCTGCCACATTTGCATTCTGGAAAGAGCTGCTATCCGAAATGAACCTCAAATACGATGAAAACGCACATGTGGCCGAAGAACGCGCATTTTTACGTGGATACACCGTTCCGATGGCACAGCTAGACCCCACGAAAGTCATTCTGGTGTTTTCACATGATCACAACACATTTGACAAGCGCATATTGCTCGCAAACTTGGGCAGGACGGACATTGAAACGAATATGAAAGTGAGCACAAAGACGCCAACCGATTTTATAAAAGAGCCAGAACTCTTGCAGTTTTACATGCACGATGTTGATGCAGCGCTAGTTGGATATGAACCGGGACGCCCTTCCATGAAACCAGATGTGCTTCAACAAATTCGAGAGAAAATGGAACAACAACAAAAACAGCATCAACAAAAACAGCATCAACAAAAACAGCAGCAACAAAAACAGCAGCAACAAGATGCGATTTTGAAAGCGGTCATAACATTCAAAGCCCCCAATGCGGAAAATCGCAACATGACAGTGGAAGAATTGATACAAACAGTTCAATCCCAGGCTGAAAAACTGGAAAAAATGAAAGAGTTGTGTAATAAAAAAATCAGAGAAAACTCGGACCTACTTGCAACAATCAAGGACAGAGACGAAGTCATTGCAGCACACTTGGAAACAATTGAGCGCCAAAGTGCAATAATTGATTCCAATCATTCAGTTTAAAAATTTGAATTTCGCATTGCCTCGATTTGACATAAATGACATGCGTAAGTGTGGCTGTAGCTTTGGCTTTGGTATTGGAATTGGCATTGGCATTGGCTTTAGAAATTGCATTGGAAATGAACCATACTTGTTTTCAATTTCCAAATCATGAAAATATTGAATAATGTTTGCATAGTCGCCCACAAAGGTGCAATTCGTCATATCATGTGATGGAAATGGCACAGAGTTTTTTAAACGGTTTCCATTTGAATAATGTTGAATGTAGTTATTTGGTTTATAAAAAAAATCTTTGGCGATGGTGCAATCCGCCTGGTATTCGTTTGGGTTGGTCTTATTTGAAATATTAACCATGAAATAGGTGAATAATCGATTGTCATTATTTTTTTTACCAAACATTCCGCCTGGAATTGTCCAAATGTGATTTTCATGGTCGCACATGATGTGCAGCTCCTTGTCTGGATGATTTATGAGCCAATCATCCACTGCTGCTTTTTCACGAAAAGTGACTATCGAATCCAAATCCCGAGAAATCCATATGCTGACCAAAGGATCATCATTTGGTAAATAACGCAACGCTCGCAAACACAAATTTGTGCTAACCAAAAACAACTCAATGTCTTTGATTTGCGCCAATTTCTCTATAAACTCAACCGGTTCACTGTCAGGCATGTAAACTCGAATCGTCCATCCAGGATAAACTGTTTTTGCCAATTCATAATTGACAAATATTCCTTTGTAAAATCCTCTTTTTATGTCTAACTCATTGTTGATTCCATAAAGTGAGTAACTTATTATTTTTTTATTTTGGTCTGGACTAACGTTGTATGTTTTGGTGATTTTCAAATAAGCAGACATTGTTTTCACACTAGATTTATACTAAAGCGATATTTAAAATTACGAAAAATTACCAATTTTCAAGTTCGTCTTCCGCGTCATCTTGAACCACTTCACATGGAGATGTGCACTTGTTCAAGTAGCGATGCATGCGTTGAATGTCCAATTTTGTGATTTCAAATTCTTCTATGATGTCATTTATCTTTTTATCACATTCATTAGTGTCTGAATCATTTTTCAATGCAAACACGCTCAAGAAAAATGCGAACAAATCTTTTTTGTCCATTCCAAATTTCTGGCACATCATTTGAATGAACAACGTGTTATTGTATTCCGTGCTGTATTTTGTCAACACTTTGGTGAATCGCACCTCGGACGGATTGAACTTTGGACGCGTTTCAAATCGTTCATGATACAATTTGTTTGTGCAAAATGTTTTAATGAGAGAACTCATCTCATTGAACTGCCATATTTGTTTTTGAAATGTTATGCGGTCAATGTAATCTGCCAAACAAATGTTGTCCAATGCGTCCTTGTAAAATCGAAATGCATCCATTTGGTTCGGCTGTTTCGCCAATACATCCACCACATTTTCATGCCACAGTAAACCCACTATGGTTCGATCCGTTTCATTCATCATCGCCGAATGTTCACTCAAATTGCACGGTGCATTTATAAGTTTTTTGACAATCGTTTTACTATCTTCATTGTTTGCCTTTGGTTGAAATATGGTTTGAATGAGTTCACTGTTGTAAGTGTCCCCATTTGAATGTTTATTGAATATGTTGCTAATGGTCTCAATTTTTCGAAGGTCTCCTTGTATAAATCGTGCCATATTCTTGTGCAGAGTGGTATCATCAGAGTTCAATTTCAATTTAAGAATCACGCTTACTTGATCTAGAGTGGGCGTTTTAAGTTCAAATGTGACACACACTTTCATGAGTTCCCGTATTTTTTTATCCATGTGATAATTTCCAATGCATATAATCGGATTCATTGTGACATCTTCCAACCGCTGTTTTTTCGTCTTTTTGGGACGCATCAGTTTAATAAGCGCATTAATTCCACCCTTGTCGCCGTTGTTCATTCCATCTATTTCATCCATGACAATCGCAATCCTCTTTGGTTTTTTTTGAAACATGGAAAGCACGCTGTGCTCGCTCATGTTGTGATTTGTTATGAGGTCAATGACCGACTTGTTTCGTATGTCGCCTGCATCATATCGAACCATATCATAGTTCAACATCTTTAGCAATCTCATCACAAATTCGGTCTTCCCTACACCTGGATTGCCATATATGTAGATGCCACGCTTTATCATGTAATCGTTTTTTTTAGCATAAAACGCATCCAACGCATTTGTAATTTCCAATGCTATCGATTCTCTCCCCAACATTTCATTGTAATTGATTGATGTTGTTGTCAAATTTGTGTTTACTACAACTGGATTCGCAACTGAACTTACAACCGGCTTTGTTTTCATGGCTGACTTTGATTTTGTTGCAGTATCTGCTGCAGGTTTCATTCTATCAAACTTAAGCAGAGTAAAATAAGCCCAACTCAGATTAGTTAGTATTAAAATTTGAATTGTGTTTAATATTAAATTGAGATGAATGAATTATTGCAGTCGATTTAGAAATAGAAATCACAAATATAAAAATAAAAACATAGTATATATTTTCATTTTTGATTCAATAACTAATACATCCAAATTCAAATGGACACTGCACAAAGTTCCGGATCGTTTTTTGACTCTTTTAATTTTCAGCGCATTGTGTTGACGATTGCGATCGTTATGCTGATTGCAGCAATGATTTTCATTGGATATTCTCTCTACCAAAAGTCAAGTGATGTGTCATGGCCGCCTGAAATACCAAAGTGCCCCGACTTTTGGACATACGACAGCACCAAAGGCAAATGCATGCCAGGCCCCGGCCAACCAACCGATAGATGTGAATACAATGGCATACCAGGCGGAACAGAAGGAGTGCCAACGTGCCCACCAGCCAGTTGAAAATAACGCAGTTTTTGATATAATACAAAAATAATTATATGTGTATAATTCAATAACTTATACACATCATAGAATAAATGCAGTATCAACAAATTCAGGGTTCTACGTATTCATCCAAGCCAAGCAATGTCTCAACGAATGCACGCAAGCCGGTTCATTCAAATGGGCGAATTGATATTTTAGGCCCAAACATTGAGCAGCAGTTTGCCATGTATGACAAAATTCCGAATTCTAGCGCGTGCTCGTCGTTTCGCGATGCCATGATTGGCAATTGGGAAAACACCGCACTCAGCGACGCCTTTTTCAGCACCGGAAACATGGAAATCGTCCAGAATGCGCTGCGCAACGGTGTTTACACCATGTCAAAAGGCGCATATTTGATCGGCCCACAAGACTGCGACAACTTGAAAATGATCATGCGCAGCGTCTTTCTGCAAAGCTCCATGAATTTAGCAACCAACATACCCGGTCAAATTGCCGCGCTCAATAAAATCGTCGTGGACATGTTTGTGCCAAAGCTTTACAATGAAGCTCGGGCTTACATTCAATATAAGCGCGATGCCAGCACCATGTACAAACCAATTGACCGTCCCATTTACTCCGCTGAAAATGACAAGACCCTGGAACTACAACCATGGTTTTAAAATCAAAGGGCAATTTTTTCCACAATCAAAAATCCATTTCTTGTTGTTTTTTCTTCTTTTATGATTTTCCAAGACTTGTCTGATTTTATTTCTTTCACAATTAACTTGCATTTGTCAACATTTATGTCATCCAACATCAATATTTTGCACCTATTTTTGAGAGCCTGAAACTCATGATAAGTTGTAAATTCTCCTCCATCCAACAAAATCAGGTCAAACACTTCCGGAAGATTTGGTCTATTCAGGAATAAGCTGCAACTTTTCATGTTCACAATGTCCACTTCATTCCAATGTTTGTACATGGCATTTGTCAAACATTGCGGAAATATTTCATAAAAGTCTTTGGGTTCCTCATTCCATATCACTTCATTCAGAATGTGCATTTTAGCATTGCCCCTGTACAACTGGGCAGCTTGCATGCACTTGTCCTTGTTGCATTCAAGACTATAAAAAACATAATCATCATTTCGATGTCTAAACCCATCTGAAAAAGCTTTGGTCGAACCTAAACCATTCCATGTTCCAATTTCCAAAAAGGTTTTATATTCAAGGTTTGAGGCATATTTTGTGATTTCTTTTGCAAATGTGTCATTGCATATTTGCCCAGTTCTATTTTTTAAATGCTGAACATAATTACGCATGTCGTTGGTTTCCCACATCTTATTGTGTGTGTGTGTGTGTGTGTGTATATTGGTATATTATATTATAAATGAAATATCATTTTTCAAAAAATTGCACGAATCACGAATCACGAATCACGAATCACGAATGATTTAATGCATGAAGTTGAATAACTGATACATTAAGAACCCGATTGCAAAGTCAGCTATGAAAATCGTCACTAAATGCAACAATCGTCCATAATGTGCATGCATGTCCACGCTGTTTGGAAAACGCATCTTCCACAAAATCTTCATCTCTTCAATTGTTTCATACAATGCAAATGCTGCGATAACTATCAATGCATTTTTCAATGCACTCATGAACAAATGATGCACCGGTTTCATTTGATGTTTCGAAATAATATATATTGATTATTCCAATATGCATTATGCAAATAAAATAAAAATTGAATTTCTCTCGAACTCGTTTTTTGAATGACATGTTTGAAAGAAGAAACAAAAGGATGTCTCGCACTGAATTGTTCAATAAATCTGGAAGAAAGAATTTCGAGTTTGAGAGATATTTGATGTCATCTGAATCCAAGAGCACCGGAACCAGTGGTTTCATCACTCTGGACAGCACGCGTTCTTATCTCGTGTCATTGCCTCTCTCTTACTTTGTTTCAAAGCGCACAACCTTGCGTTCAAAAGGCAAAGCAGATGGCATGCCGTTTGAAAGTTTTCGCATCATCAACATGCAGCACCCAGGAGGACACGCACACTCCATTATCCTGATAAAAAGCCACGCAATCAAGACCAATCCACACCACATTGCCATCTTTGAACCCAATGGACGCAACCGGTACTGCGGGTTTCGCATCTTGGACGACCACCATCACATCGACAAAACCAAACCCATGAAAAATGTCACCAAAGCTTACAACATCATCTCCCCCAAATTCAACATCAATTATGGATCAAACACGCACAATCCAGGATACTGCGGAATTTACGGCATCATCTGTGTCGTTGCATTTCGCCACTATCGAAGCAGCACCGGTGCGCTCTGGTTTGCCAAATGGAAGAAACTGCTGGCATACATGAGCCAGTCAATTGACATCAACATTGGGTCATTTGGAGTGCAACTCGCAGCCCAAGTGCAGGAAATCATCGCCACAAATGCATGTCATTCATTGGCTGAACAGGAAATCGCCGTGCTCATTCGTTCATGCATTTCATCGGCAAATCATCAACGAATCGACTCAATGAGCACGGCAACGTTTTCATGATGATAACCACTCATGCCAAAGGGTTTTCCGTTCATTCCGATCCATCTGTAAACAACATTGTTTTTTGTAATAAATTCATAAAATGCTCTTAGTTCTCCATTGGGTCCGTCAAACCCCGGATAATTCAATAACTCATCAAAAACAATAACACAATTGTCATCAATATAATTTTTTAATGTATCAAGTATGTATTTTGTAGAACTGTACAAATCTGCATCCATGTGAATGAAAGAAACCTTTTTGTTGTGTTTTTGTATGAAATCAAGCAATGTTTCATTGAACCAACCTTTGATCAGTTCAACATTTTTATTCACAATGGGAAGTTGTCCTTTCCTGTCAAATGCACCTTTGTCAAACCCATCACGCCATTTTTCAGGCAGTCCTTCAAAACTATCAAATCCATAAACCGTTTCATCTGTCATTTGTGAAATGTAGTTGATGGTTTTTCCACTAGCTACACCAAATTCCAACCAAAGTGTATTTGGTTTGTGCTTTAGTTTCATGTGTTCAAATACATAAGTGAGAGGCCAAACATTTACATTTGGTATATCATTGAGTTTCATATGTTTAAATTCATGATTTGTAAGACGAACATCTGCATTTGACATTTTGGTTGATTTTGAATATATGTAATGAATATATTTATTTATTCAAATAATACGCAATAAAAATATTTTTTATTGAATTTCTCTCAAACTTCAAATCAGTCAAACCATTTCAACATGCATTCATCAATGCAAAGTGCAAAGTGTGTTCATGCCCTCTTGGCTTTGACAACTTTCTTTGCAACTACTGGTTTTGAATTGCACTCCTGAGCCACACGTTTTTCTTCCTGTTTCACATACTCTGCACGCAGCTCTGCCAAATCGGCCAACCACAGCTGCTCAATGCTGGTTCCTTGGAGTGCGGCATGCTCCGCTTCTTTTTGCGCCTTTTCTTTCAACAGCTTCTGCACATTCTCCTCGCTGACGCTGTCCATCGGAAGACGCAGCAGATACTTGTATTGCACATCACCTTCCACCGCATCATACCCCTTCGACTGCAACATTGCCGTGAGTTCATCCCCGCGCTTTCGTCTCAAGTCAATGCTGCCATCCAGCAGTTCCTGGATGTAGCGCGCCTTGTTGCTGAGCACACGAAGTTCTGCCGCCATGACCGCCAGCTGATGTGTCTTACGTTTGCCATACAGGTCGAGTCTTGTCGCATAGTAGTCCTGCACAATGTCGTGCACATTTCCATATTTCTTCAACTGGTCTTGGCTGTCAAACAGATGCATGTTGCTCGTGGATTCCGTCGTGTAAAGCTTCAACAACTTTTCAAGCGCAGTGCAAGAACCATGGTCAACAGTTGCAGCAAATGCGCCAAAGTCAGCCGTGGCCGGAAACGTGATTGTGAAATCCACCACAGTGTCCGTGCTCATGTCTGCATAGTCTTTAATCGTGTTTGTTTCAATCAACGCCTCCAGGTGCTTCTTAAAATCTTCTGTCCAATATCCAACCGGGAGCTCAGACACGCGAACCTGTTTCTTGGCAGCATCCACGGTGTGATTGCCGCGAATCAAGAACTTGCCACCCGACCCGGATGTCAATGCAGTGATTGAACCCTTGAACCCGCGGTAATACGGATCGATTGTCCCCCATTCTGACTCCGGCTTTTTGAGAAGCATGGCCTGAATGTAGTCAATGATTTGCAGCGGGTTGTGGCACATGATATCCGTGCTGAACCCCGTGCCAATGCCTTTCGTGCCATTGACCAGAACCATGGGCACGATTGGCGCGTAAAATGTGGGCTCCACCAACTGGCCGTCGTCATCGAGATACTCCAACACGGCATCATCTTCCGCGCGGTAAATCAGGCGTGTAATCGGGTTCAGCTGTGTGAAGATGTACCTTTCACTGGCAGAATCTTTTCCGCCCTGAAGACGCGTGCCAAACTGACCATTGGGCTCAAACAGATTGATGTTGTTGCTGCCGACAAAGTTCTGCGCCATGCCAACAATCGCCGCATTCAGGCTGGCCTCACCATGATGATAACCCGAGTGCTCAGACACATAGCCACTGAACTGCGCAACCTTGATTTCTGTCTTGAGACCGCCTTTTTTAAACGCCGCAAACAGGATTTTGCGCAGCGAGATTTTCAGACCGTCCATCCCATTTGCAATCGAGCGCTGGTTGTCATACACCGAGAAGTGCTTCATTTCGCGCGTCATGAAGTCCTCGTACGACACATGCTTGTGGCTGGTGTCCAGATGGTCGGCACGATTATACGTGGACAGCCACTGCTTGCGGTCATCTGCGCGCTTTTTGTTGAACACGAGATCAATCGCGTCGTCGCTTGGTTCGCCGGTGTAAGCGAAATCCACGACCTTCTTGTGCTCGAAATATTCGCGAAATTCGCGCCCCGTGCTAGTCCCCAGACCCTTGTAATACTTGATGTTCCAGGTGCTGACGTCAATGGGGGCACTGGTTGCGCTTCCACCTGCTGCGCTTGCGCCTCCTGCAGCCGCTCCGCTTTTCCACGCTTCAAACTCGCCTTCGTTGTAAAACACGCGTTCCTGTGCACCCTTGCGCGCCTTCAGAATTGGCGTGTTCATGAACCCAATGAACCCCTGGATGTGTGTCAGAGACGGCCACTCGCTCTGAAACAGGTTGATGCCGAGGCCCTTGATGTGCGACCCATCCAAATCCTGGTCCGTCATGAAGAGCACTTTGCCGTATCGCAGCCGCTTGGCCACATCTTCTGCCGTGTATTGTCGCCCGTTCTCCAGTCCCAGGATGCGCTTGATTTCCGCGATTTCCGTGTTTTCTGCAATGCGCTTGACCGCCTCGCCGCGCACGTTCATGAACTTGCCCTTGACTGGATACACACCAATCGTGTTTCGGTCTTCCTTGCTCAGACCAGACACAATGCCTGCCTTTGCTGAATCGCCCTCGCAAAAGATGATGGTGCACTGCGCCGATTTATCCGTGCCTGCAAAATTGGCGTCAATGAGTTTGGGAATGCCGCGAATGGTGCGCGTTTTTGCGCCGTCCGTCTTCTTCGCCGCCTTGGCTTCCTTGACTTCTGTCAAAGCACAAGCTGCATCCATGACACCCATCTTGGCGACTTTTTCCACAAACTCGTCGCTCACTGTGCATGTCGACCCGAAATTCGCGCTGGTGGTTGTCAGCTCATCCTTCGTTTGGCTGGAAAATGCGGGATTCTCCACATCACAGCGCAAGAACAGTGTGAGTTGCTCCTTGATTGTCGCCGGCTTAACATCCACCTTCTTCTTGGTCTTGATGAATGCCGCCAACTTGCGTAAAAGCTGACCCATAATGTATTCCACGTGTTTGCCACCTTTCGACGTGCAAATGCCATTCACGAATGACACGTGCGCAAACTCGTCCGTGTTTGTCAGGCAGACGGCGTATTCCCAGCGCTCGTTCGGCGCTTCATACACGCGCTTGACTTCCGGGCGAATGTAGAGTCCAATGTATTGCTTGAAATCTTTGACTGGCACAACCGCGCCATTGTATTTCACGCGGATACTGCGGTCTGTCACGGCAGCAATGTCATATACGCGCTTCGCAAACAGCGCCATCATCTCAGGAGTGAGTCCTGCAATGCCAAGGCGCGCATAATCGGGACGAAACGAGATGCGCGTGTAAGGCTTCTTGCTGGCGCATTTGGTGATTTTTGGCGCGCAAATCTGGGTAAGATTCGTTTTGAATTCTTGAATATACTTGAGGCCGCGCACGTGGTCCACCGTTTCAACCGACCCCCAGGTTGACCACACGAGAACCAACTTGAATCCAAACCCGTTCTTCCCGCCAACAATTTTCTCTTTTTTGTCTTCCGCATAGTTCGTCGAAGTGCGCAGGTGCCCGAAAATCATCTCCGGGATCCACATCTTGTGCTCGGGGTGCTGTGCAATGTCGATGCCGTTGCCGTCATTTGTCATAGTGATTGTGCCCGTTGCGGCATCCACCTCCACTTCAATGGACGTGACGGGGAGAGCATCCGGCTTGCCGTCCTTGATTGCCTGTGCTTGACGGATGACGTGGTCGCGCATATTCACCAAGCCCTCATCCACCAACTTATAAAGCGCCGGGATGTGCGTGAACGTCGCCAAACCAATGCTTGTCGCCCCGCCTTCTTTCGCATCAGTTGTAGTCGTATATTCGGTGCATTCTGTGAGCTGAATTGAACCAATGTAAGTGTCGGGCTTTTTGAGAATGTGCTCCAAGTCCGTCATCTTCTGATACTTGTTTGATAAAGATGATTCGATTGATGCCATCGTATTTGCGTATTTGATGAAATAAAGGGATACATGACATCCATTTATTCGCTTTAAGTTCCTTCAATTTTTTGTTTTATTGGTTTGCAGAAGCACCACGCGCTGGCGCCGATGTATCCCCGGCATCTGGCTTGGGTTTCGCATAAGACTTCGATTTTGTTATACCAGCCTTTCCTTTTGAACTAAGCAAACTCTTTGCCCATTGTGCTGCAGTCATATTTTTGGGGACTCCTCCTCTGCGAGTGCGATTTACGTGACGGCGACGACGACGATGATGTGTTTTGGCCATGGTTGTGGTTATGCATTAAACATATATTATTTTTTTTAATTTTTTGTTAATAATCTTCTTGTGGCTCTTCTTCTTTCCACTTTTCTTATGACTCTTCTTATGACGGTGTCTCTTTTTGTTTCCGCCGCCATCGCTTTCAGAACCTGGTTCGAACTCGTGTCTGCGTGGACTTTCGTAACCACCGCTTGTTCTTACAAATGAGGGATTATTGTATCTGTAAACCACATTTCCTTTATCACTGACTCTGGATTGAACAACATCTCTTGCAGTCTTGGTGATTCCAAACCTGGTCAATAAATCCGCATTTGAAAATAAATTATAGTGTTCAACAATCTCACTATTCCTCGTTGTGGGAAGTAAACTGCGAATGTTAGTGGGGTCAATGAGGTAGACTCCACTTGCTTCGACTGTGTCGAACCCTTCTCCTGGTTGAAACAAAAACATGTTGCTTGTTTCACTTCCTTGTTCATGAAAACTCAAATTAAGGTTGTGAAAATAACCTGTTGAGCCCGGAGGTGGAGCCCTGTTCAGTAGTGTTAATACATTTGCAATTTTTGGCAATGAAAATTGGGGTGGTTCTTGCGCTCTTAGTCCGGTACAAAATCGTCTCAAAACATCATAAAAAAGACCATGCATTCCAAGCAAGTCTCCATAACTTGCAGTGAATAGAACATCGACCGGTGGAGTAAACACCGGCAACGAACTGCAACCTAGATTCTTATCTTCACACACAGCGGAATGTCCAACTATAAACAATATTTTGTCGTATTGTTTAACTGGGAAAACTGGAGGAGTGGAAACATTTTTAACTACACGCTCATTCTTGTAATTTCGAGAACCACGATTAAACATATAAAAGGGATCCGGAGCCGGAGCCGGTTTCATTGCATCCATTTTGATTGATTATTTTATATATATACACATTTTATTACACACGCCCACCATTAAAATGTCAGGCTACAATTATTATTCTTTAATGAAATGCCGGTGCTATCAACCAATCAATAAGAAGTTGATAGAAACCGGCAGCGGGGGTGAAGTTATTCCAATCGTGGTCAACTTCAAAGTGTTTAGCATTATCATTCGGACTGCAACGGCACAACGCAACGATTGTTTTACGCAGGCCAATCGGCCAACGAACGTATACAGAAGCTGGACAGGTGCACCAGCTGGATATGGCCAGCCAATACGAAATCAATTCAACTGATTTTTTAAAATCTATGTTTTAAAAGTGTGTGATATCAACCTCCGGTGGTAAAAGAAAAAGGACGATAAGAAAAATCAGAAAGGCAAAAACCCGAAGACACATACATAAGTGATGCTTAATTTTTTTTTCTTTCACTAAAGTATAATAAACACTCAAAATCAATGGGAAGAAATCACACGCGTTCTGCCGACGGCTTTTATCACATCCACGGCAAGAAGTACGAATTTATTCGCGGCTCTCGCGCTCAGGTGTTCCACGGCACCGCTTACAAGACTGACGGCACTCCCGGTCTCACCAAGGATAAGCTCCTTATGAACAAGTATGGCCGCATCGTCAGCGCCAAGAAGCATGCAACCGCTAAAAGAGAGAAGCGTTTAGCGAAGCACGGCTGGACCGCCAAGAAGGGCAAGTTTGGCGCCGTTCGCATCTCCGACCTCAAGAAGAGCCGCAAGCACAGGAAGCATTAAGCGCATTTAAGCGCATTCAAGTGCATTTAAGCGCATTTGTAAAAATGAATCAACATGATTTATTCATTTTTAAACATATTCTCTGTTCATGTTCTGCGCGTGCGTTTATGTCTGCCTTTGCCAACATGGGTCTTCCTGCGCGTGGCACGTCGAACACATTTGTTCATGCGGCGCGTGTTTGCATTTCTCTTGCATGCTCGCTTGCGTTTTCTTGTTGCACCACCACGAGGCAACTCAAGTGCTTTTTGGTTCCATTCCAATAAAATGCGTCCAATTTCTTCCCTAACTGCATGATCATATTTTTTGGGTTCATCTATTGTTTTTATCAAGGCAAGGTCTTGCGGTTTCAACAAGTCTTTTATGAATGTAGGCAATAGCGGCAAAAGTGTATCCGTTTTGTTGAATATATTATGCACGTAGCTTGCTTTGGGCACTCCAGACTCTCGAATATGTTGTCTGAGTGGAGGCAATATTCGGCGTTGATGACGTAATATACGGTTTAATGTTTCCTCGTCAAACTTCACTTCATTTAAGAGGTTGAGCAGTGTGAGCATTTCCGTTGTCTTGACATGCATATCAGCAAACCCAATTTCAAAATACAAACTATCGGTTGGACTGCTAGTTATTTTTAACATTTTGTCTATAAACATTCTTTCCATTGCTGGTTCAAACATGATTTCTTCAAACACTCCGTTCAACCATGCATTATACATTTCATTAGCATGCGAGGAATCAACTGTTTTTGCATTCGTGTAAGTTTCATACAGATTGAACATGTGTTGGTTCATTTTGAATGGGTACTTGATTTGTTGTGCATTTTTTCTGTCCTTAAAGAATGCGATTGTGTTCTTTCCAGTTTTTTTGCGGAATGTTGCGGGAACCTCGTTATTTAATGGGTCAGGAATTAGAATAATTTTTCGTCCGATGCTGCGCAGCAAATTCAAAAAATCATTTCGGTCGGCAATCAGTCTTTCAGCAGTGGAATCATCAACCGCCGCAATATTACCCTGTTCCAAGTAATACCTTTCATTCAATGCAGTCATCATCACCCGAAGCTTTTTGATTTCACGAAGTAATTCATCTTTGTGTTCGAGAAATGTGGAATTATTGGCGCGAAGCAAGTACAACAAATAAATTTCAATGAACACGCGCAATCGAGAAAAGTCTTTCGGGTTTTTGCGCGCCATAAAAATGCGAATGAAGAGCGCCTTGTCCTCATTGCAAAAAATGCAGACCAGGTCTAGCATGGTGGTTTTCATAGAAACAATATTGTCCACTTTACGCACATATTGACTTATCAAGAGCTCTCTCAGGTCAGGGCGTGATTGGTCATCTAGATAGAGAGATTCATACAAAATCAAAAAATCATCGACTTCCTTTTTTACCAAATCAATTGGTTGGGTGAAATATCTATCCACTTTGCACATAACGTGATGCCTTTCTCCACAAACCGGGCTTAATAACTGAGAAAAACATTTGGTTTCTTGTGTAACCAGTTGCACTTTTGGGTTTTTCTTCAATCGTTTGCTGATGAGTCTGGTATTTGCATCACTGTTTGCATTTCCATACATGAACAATTCAATATTATCCAATGATTGAGGTGAAAGAATGAATTTGCTTCCGCTAACGTCAGGTAGGTTCTTTACACCATAACGTTTTGGACGTTCGTAAAAATTGGCGTACAGAATCATCATGTAGAGAGAAAATAACAATAAAAATTTCCGTGAAACTTCACCAAAAACAAAGCAGTCTATGTCATTCATTGGAATGTTCTCACAATTCTTTTTTAAGGCTTCCAATGCATCTATATCCAATCCTGATTCTGGAATGACTCCTCCAAATTCATCTGCATTCATGCCTTTCATAAAATCAGCGATGTAATACGACACCGCCGCACCTCCTGCCGCCACTATATTTGCAGTGCTGCCCATTGCGTCATTTGCCGCCGTAAAAGCAGCCACAATAATGTCGGTTCGTGTCATTGGATGTGATGGTCTTGGTCGCGCTGGTTCTTCAAATCCGGGTGCTTCCCCAATTTCATCTGCATTTGCATCCACTGGTGCTATTTCATTTGGAAGCATGATTGGTCCTTGATTGTTTGGCTTGATTGATGCCACATGAGCAATTTCTCCCAGATATTTGACATACTGACCACTTGGAAACATGTCGAAAAACCGTTTTCCGTCAGACGTTTTAACAAGCGGATTTTGAATGATTGCAATAAGCATTGCTTTCACAATGAGAGATTTTGCTAGTTCATTATTGGGCATAAGCAATTCAAAAAATTGGTTGCGAACTTCTTGAATGACTTCATTTGGTTTTGAATCAAACCTTGAAACAACTAGTTCATTTATGCTATGTGAAATCAGTGGGTTTACTTCTTCATATGGTTCTGATTTGGTCGCATGCAGCAACAGTTCAAGCATGAGGTCCAATCGGCTGCAGTTTGAAATGGTTTTTGCGTTGTATGTCATCGGAGATGCAATGATGTTTTGGTCAGAATCAATGTTTGCGTTGTTGAAAACATTCTGCATAATGTAAACTGTAAACACGGGAACATTGAAAACAGCACCGATCTTTAAAATGAGAGAAATCTGGACCCCCAAAACATTGCTTGCATCACCAATCAACTCCCTTTCAATTGTTATTTCTTTGTACAAAGGACTGTTGAACCGCTTGTCTTCGATTATTGAACGAAATGCACCTGATATTTCATTTTCAAGAATATTGCCGCTGCCATCAATGGAAATCAACATTTTGCAGTGTTGAACAAACTCAGAAAGCAATCCAATTTCTGGATTGAAACGCATTCTAATTGAGTCTTTCATTGTCTTCATTGTGTTTGTGTTGTTAACTGCATCCAATATGGCTTTGCATGCATCAGGAATTGCATTAAATGCTTGCAATCCACGTTCCACTTCCTCTCTTGCGCCCATTTCTTTTTCTTGCTTGCTTTCAAAAAGTTTCATGAACGATATGTCTTCAATTAGTTTTGCAGTTGGACTAACTGCTTCTGGCACTGCTGCAACCTCTGCTGCAACCGGTGCTTCTGGAACTTCTGCTGCAACCGGTGCTTCTGGAACTTCTGCTGCAACCGGTGCTTCTGGAACTTCTGCTGCAACCGGTGCTTCTGGAACTTCTGCTGCAACCGGTGCTTCTGGAACTTCTGCTGCAACCTCTGCAACCGGTGCTTCTGGAACTTCTGTTGCTTCTGGTTTAACTACGTCAGACATGTTTCTAAAAAATACAATCACTTACAATATGTCTCTAAAATTTATTCTCGTTGTATACTTTTTCGAAATACTTTTTGCTGACATTCAACACATTTGAGTTGAGTTTGTGTTTTACTCGTTGTTGTTGGCAGTAAAACTCGTAAGCCTTATACGGCGTTTGTTGCGTCGTTTGCGAAGCCGCATGTTCATGCATTGCGGCTAAAACATCTCCGCGTTTGTTCCACAGTGTGCAACTGGTGTGCATCAAATACTTGTCGTTTTCAATAACCACTTCCGGATAAAAGTGTCGAATTAACCCCAAAAATGCGGCATCTGTGTGATTGTGGCTCTGCAGTTGCGGAGACGACTGTCCCGCTTGATGCGACAAATAGTGATGATAATGCTTAAACAATGCAGTAAATTCGTCAATTTCCAGCTCGTCTTCATCATTTGGATTCACAAAAATGGTCTGCGTCCAAAAGTCCTTAAACCGCGCAACCAGCGGCAAATGCTTGCTTGTCAACTGCAAAAATGAATCGGTCGTTTCAGAATAACCCGGCAACCTTTTCATTAACCGATTTTTGAGAGAATGTGTAAAAAACACGTTCGGGATTCTCTCTTCATCAATGAACACCTTCCATAAATACATCATGTTTTTCCACGAAATGCTCATGTTGCTTTGAGGGGATGGCTCAGTGCACGTGTCTACAAACTTCTCAATGAGAACGTCTTCAGAATGGTGCTTCAAGTACAGCACCCGTTGATACGTTTCATTGTCCTTGCACTGCACGTTCAAAAACTGTTCGGCATTTTCATAGCGCTGCGAATAATGCGCTGCAACACAGAAAATGTCAATTAATCGATGCTTGAATGGTGCTGAAAATGGGTCTATTGCGACATCATTCATGTCCATCAAACGACAGTCCCCAAACTGGTATTCGTAAAACTTGAATTTAAATGCCGACAACAATGCAGTTCCAAATAGTGTGCTGCATTCTTGACTAAGACCCTTTATAAACGGTCTTGATTTTGGATTGACAATGTAAATCGGTTCCGCTCCTCCGCTTATAGCAACCGTCTTCTTCAAAATGATGTCGCCAATGACCGTGAGAAAATATTTAGCACAGTCTCGCGTCCGAAACAGAGATGGACACAACATGTTCAGTGTGCGTTGAATTGTTTGTGATTCCGGAATGGATGTCAACAAGTTTCGATCCTTAATGCGACGCAGCACCTGGTTCTTAATTTTGTATTTCCACGGCATGAGTTCACGATTGCCACTGATTTGCGTCAAAATCGGATGCAGTATGTCATCCTCATTAATAATACTGTAGTTGCATTCTGCATCCGCGTCATAAATGAAAAACAGTTCCACATTCGGATTGTAATAATATTGAGGTGAGTCGTTCAAAAATTGCTCAATGAATTCATCGGATGCGGTTATCAACATTTGCTTGCGTTGTGCCTTGTCATCTCGCGCCTGGACGGCGGCATCCATTATTGCAGGCAGTTGATTGATGTGTGCGGCCAATTTTCCCATCATGAAGTCATCTTCCGCGTATTTGTCACCCAGCTCCTTGACTAAGTTTAGCAAATCATCAATCGATTGCATGGTTGTTGAATACTTGTATATGAATCAAAGTGTTTAAATCATTGTTGATTGCCAATATTTGTGTTGAGTTAATGTATACACAAATGTCGGATACAGAAATGTCAGATGCAGAGCTTGCGGCTCTTTTGAAAGATTTGAAACAATATGAACAAGAAGTTGAAGCTGAAAATGTTAAACCCAAACCATTGACTCCAGAAGAACTTCAAAAACAAATGGACGAACTTGAAGAAGAATATAATCAAAATAATCCCACGACACCAACCACACCAACCACACCAATCATGTCAGATGAAGAATACAACGCATTGCTGGATGAATATCAAGGTGGAAAAACCAAACGCCATAGGAAGCGCACACATAAGAAGAAGCGCACTTACAGGAAGAAGAGTATGAATAAGAAGAAGCGCACACATAAGAAGAAGCGCGCGAACCGCGCCACACATCGCCGCAGGCATTGAACAATGTATGCTTACGATTTTGTTTCATGAAATGCATTCATTGCATGAAATCATGTAAAATGACAGTAAATATTTAGACTCGTGATTTAGACTCGTTTTTGGGTTTTGCCACCGACACGTTGAACCCGGCGCGTCTTTTTGTGTGCACGTGCTTCGTTCAATCCGAACAGCGTCCAAGGTTGAGGTGGGCGGTCATGCAGGTAAGGGCGATACGTGTTCCAAATCATGTTGCGGTCGCAAAACGCGTCTTTGAAAAACCCAGTTCCGCATGAGCTTCCCCAGCGTCCCCACAGTTGCATGCGCTTGGCCGTGGCAGTATCGATTGCTGTGCCGTCCACTGCACCACGCGGCTGATACGGTTTAGGACGGTCTGCTTGCGACATGAATTCGCGAGCATCCAGGTCGTAGTGCGAGCAAGTGGTGCGCGAACAAGGGTTAATCTTATTCAAATACACATCATAGTGGTCGCCAATGAGCCGCATTGCGGTGTCTACATCCAGCCGTCCTTTGTGTTCCTCCATCATTTGTTCTAGGCGCACACGCCGAGCGCCTTGGTGCCGGCGCAAGTCGTCCCATCCAGTGTTTGACGACTCCAGGTTCCGGATGCGCGGGTCAAACGCGACGTTGAAGCCAATGAAGTAGCCGTTTTTGGTGCGCTTAACATCCACGTATTTCAGGCCCAGTTCTAGCCGCATGATTTCATTCGTGCGCGTGTCGCCAAACAGCCACGCATTCGCATAATCGCCCGAATTTCTCTCGGTCAACATTTCAACATAGTCATCCATGGAATTTCCATACTGCATTGCCCGACGAATGCGACAGCACACTGGGTCCTTATTCTCGTATGCGTGAAATCCACCCATGGTGGTCTCCGTTCCAAACAGCCCGCAACTCGTGACAAACATATCCGTGCCCGAATGAATGCCACCCGGGAAGGACTGCATGAGGATGCGGTGCCCGCTGCTCGGACGCAGGTCCATAATAACGCGCGAATACTGCCCATTAATGTAGTTGTCAAACGAGTTGTGCGCGCACACAATCTTGCCATCGGTGGTGTAGTCGCCCACTGCAATGAACGCACTGCATCGGTCCTGGGCACCACCACCGCCTTCTAGGCCCCCGCTTGCCTTTTTAGAACCGCCGCTCTCGTTTGAAAAGTCAGCATAAATTGGTTTTGACTTCAGGTGCTGATTGTGTGGCTCGTTCAAAACGTCGGACAGGTGAGAGAACATGTAGTCAAAACTTACAAAACAGTTCCAAAATACGATTTTGTGCAATGGCTGCTTTGAGCCATCGGCAATGCCGCGCATCTCCTCATAAAATTCGGGAAAATTGGTTTCGATTTGGGGACGGAAGAAGTCGTCAGCCATCTCACAAAAGAACGCAAAGGTGCGGCCGTATTCTTCATACAAGAAAAACTCCAACATTTCCATAATTTGGACAAGCTCCGGTGCAACTAGGTGTCCGTGAGCATATCCACGCTTGTATGGATCCCCATAAATGGAGAGATAAATCCATCCGTTGATGTCTCTGCGAGCTCCGTTTAGTTTCATGGCAACAATGTATCAATGTGTATATAATAATGCTGCGATATTTATTTCCTATATTTCATGTTAAAATAATGAGTTAAAACAATAATAATATAAACGTGCATGTATCTAAATAGGAGCCAAGATGAGTAGCATTCTTTATTACAGTAATTTTTGTGATAAATCAAAATCTCTCTTGCAGAGATTGGCCAAGAGCAAAATTAAGGAAGGGATTCACTACATGTGTATTGATAAGCGCGTCAAAGGTGAAAACGGTGCATGGTACATTGTGTTGGAGGACGGACAGCAAATCATTCTGCCGCCTCATGTGAATCGGGTGCCGGCCCTCTTGCTGCTTAATCAGAATCATGCAGTGCTTTACGGCGATCAGATAACGAACCATTTGAAACCGATGGATGTGCAGCAAAACAACATTGCAACTGGATTCAACGGGGAGCCGTCGCCATTTTCAACTGCCAGTGAGTTCATGGGCGGGTTTGGCGTGGTGTCGGACAACTACAGTTTTCTGGACCAAAGCAGCGAGGATTTGTCGGCAAAGGGTAGTGGTGGGTTGCGACAACTTTACAACTACGCAACGATTGATTTCAATCAAACCATTGAGTGTCCGGCAATCGAAGAGAAACAAGCCAGAATTGGGCCCGATGTCACGCTTGAAAAACTGGAGAAAGAGAGAAATGCACAAATAATGCAAGCCCATCAACAAGCGCAACAACAACCACAACGACAAGGACAAGGACAAGGCGGCATGCGTCGATGAACTCCTACTCCCTCACCCCTCATCTCTTCTAAATTTAAATAATGATAGAAATGCATTTAAAATAATATTAAGAATGCATAATATTATACCAATTTTCTCTCAAATGTCGGACAAATCAATCGTTTTAAAGGCATTTCTGAATCAGTTCACTGATTTTGTGGAAGATGTCCAAAGTGTTTTTCCGGACAATGCAGACATTGACTCTGCCAAGACTGCCCTGTTGCTGCTGAAAAAAACCAATCCGCGCATGTTGTTAAGCACGTGGATCACATTCATTGCAGAGCCGTATGGCGCACAAATTGAACAGGGCGACATTGGCTTCTTTTTGGACAAGGATTACACGCAGGATTTAGAATACATGGGAAATGCGGTCATGCAAAAGGTGGACACGTTTCGCAAACCGGTGCGAGAGATGGGGGCCGAAAATCAGGCCAAAACCATGAAATACATTCAAAACATCACAAAGCTTGCAATTCTTCACGGCGAGGTGCAGTGATCACACGCTTTATTTTCGAATACAATTGTATAGTTAAAAACCACACAAGTCATGTTTTTTCCGCGTGTCCCATCCATGTATGCTCATATTCTGAATGCGTTGCTTTTGTTGGCGGCGGTGATTCTTACATTGAAGCACTATCGCACATTTCGCCCATATGAAAAAGCAGTCATTGCGCTCTTGTTTTCAATTGGCATGGGTGTGCATGGACTCTCGCATTTGGGTCTAGAACAAGCATACAGTTTCAACCCGCTTGAGTGATTCACCCCCACCAACCACACATTTAATTCATGCAATTCAATTCATGCAATTCAATTCGGTGTTGCATGAATAAATCATAAATCATCTTTAAAACAGGAGGTTCTCAATATTTGCACTGTCCGTCGCCGTAGTACATGTCACGAGTGGTTGCACCACCGCGCACCCAGCCATCAGCCGCCACGCCTTCCACCAAATTAGCGGGATTCGTGATGGTGGATGCGATAGATGGAATGAGGGGGTAATTGGTGGACATGGTCTGCTCCGACAACAGATTGATGCTGCGCTTATTCGTCATGTAATCGCCCTGCTGCAACTGAGACTCTAAATATGGATTGGACTGGCCGCGACCCATGAACGGAACAGTTACAAATGGGCGCTGAAACAGGCTGATGCGGCAACGGGGACGGGTGAGAGCGCTTCCGCCAATGAGCAGCTGCGAGTTGGTGTCAATGTTGCACCCTCCGGCACCGACTTGGTGCCCTCCGGTGAAATTAATGTTGGGCTGGCTTGTTGCAAACTCAATGGGTCGCTTCATGGTGCAGTCATCCGAAAAAAAGTTTTGCAACATGTAATTGGATGCTTGCACGTTTTGAATGCCACGTTGTCCTAAACTGCAGCCATCTTCTCCAATGCGCGAGAGATTATCAAAAACATAGTCTTTGACATATGCCGACATGACCTGATTGTCAACCATTGTGTTGTGTTGTAATTCTGATATATTTAATAAATATATTTTATTAATTATAGATTGTGCATTATTTGCATTATTGTGCGCCAGTAATTGAACCAAGAACCGGATTGGCACGAGCACAAGCCATCATGTTGCCCTCCTTGCATGAAATCATGGAACCATAACAATACTCGGCAAATGCATGCTGGTCATTCGGAATTTTAGTATTTGGAGTTGCGAAATAATTGCGCATGGAATTGCTGAATTCATAGTTGTCTCCTAAATCACGGAACAGGCGGTCTTCTAAATTGGGGTTTCCGCCCAAATCTTCCACCACGAATTCTTTTGTGGAGTTGTTGATTTCGCGTTCTACTTTCGGGTTAAAAGCAGGCTCGGCTGCTGGACGTTTGGGGTTGTCCACTATGTCGGTCAACAGCACATTCATGAGCGGGTCTTGTGGGGTTGGCGCTTGAAATGTTAGGCCAGAAGGGGATGAAGCCGCCGCAACTTTGACCACACGGCGGCGCCCGGTGTTGTAGTTTGCATAGTTTGCAAACCCTTCTTTGGATTTGTCTTTGTCAGAACCAGAACCAGAACCAGAACCAGAACCAGAACCAGTAGAACTAGGAGTTGGGTTTGCTGAAGCACTGCCTTGGGCAACATACAATAATGCAATCATGGCTAAAGACACGACGCCCAAGAGAATTATTTTGTAAGAAAGAGTCAGCAAATAGCCTAAAATTGTCAACAATATAATCATTCGACTTATTGCGTTCAACCTGGATTCACGATTCATGCCAGACACAGGGACAATCTCTGTGATGCCAGCGTTATTAAACAACACTGTTGGATCATTCAACCAAAATGCAGTCATTTGAATGTGTATCTTCTTATATGCAATGCTTATGTGTATATATAAATGGAACTATTATTTATATTTACTCATAGATTCTTTATTTAATTCTTTATTTCTTGTTCTTATTCTTTTTCTTCTTTTTGGCGGGTTCGGCAGCGGTTGCATCTGTTTCAGCGACTGCAGCTGATGCAGCGGATGCAGCTGTTTGGGGAAATCGCGGCGTGCGTTCCACCTTCTCACCAGTGCTAAACACTATTGGTTTTTGTTCTTGTTGCAGTGCCGCTGCCGCTGCTGCTGCTGCTGCCGCTTGAGCCTCTGCCTTGCGCTGTTCCAACTTCTGCTGCATTCTCTCTTTCATTTTGGCACTCTTTATGTTTTGATTCAAATGACTCTGCATGGCACCCATGTTCAGTTTGGAATTTTTGCCACCGAGGCCCATGCTTGCTGCCATTTTTGCAATGTCTCCCATGCCTCCCAAACCTCCTTCCATTCCCATCTTTTTCAACATGTCAGCCACGCTGTTGACACCCGGCATTTTTTTCATCTTGTTCATCAAATCGCTGGCTTCCTGCATGATTTCGCTTTCTTTGATTTCTCCCGATTTGAGCTTGGCATCCAGCTTTTGCCCCACACTCTTTACAATCCCCATCAGTTTTCCCGGATTCTTAAACAGGTTCTGAAAAACCGACTGCACTGATGCTTCATCCGTTGTATCCAAATTCAACTCCGCTGCCGTTTCCTCTGCAATCTCTTTTGCAAGGTTTCCAATTTTTCCACCAAGAAGCCCGCTCAAATGTTCGTGCATGGAATTCGGGTCCATGCCTGGCGGAAATCCTTTTGCACCAGAATCGGTGCCGCCTGCATCACCACCTTCAGGAACAGTTCCATCCGATGGAGTTTTCACAGCATCTCCATCTTTAAACATGTCCTGCATCTGCTGCATGACCTCCTCCAACTTCGACTTCAAAACGTTCTCGTCAATTGCCTCAAACAACTTGGCCGCATCACCAAACGTGGACGTGTCAGACAAATCCGAAACCACGGAAAACATCACGAGCTGCAGATACTTCCAAATTGCTTCCTTTGTCGCATCACTCACGTCCGACGTCTCCCACAACGCCTTAAAATTCAAACCGGGCAACAACTCAATTGGCTCTGCAAATAACACCACCTCGTTCCGATACAGTATGTTGAAAAACTGGGGAGCGTAAACACGCTTGCAGTGCTCATACACTTGAGCAATGTCCATGTTGTACACACTAGCACACGCCTCATTGTGTTCAGGAAACACCGTTGCAATATCGGCCACAAAATCCGAAATAACTTTCTTGAATTCAGCAGTTGTCATTAGTTTTATTTATTTCAAATGCTTTTTGTTTATATCAATTATTTACGACAAATTATATTTGAATAAAAAATGTTTTTGACAAAACGAATTTAGACATATGTGAGCAAATGCATATATATCTTACCAAAAAGCATGTACAAGACGGATTTTGTGTGCACTTATAAAGAGTTTGAAAAAATTGAGGATGACGAAGTGGATGCAGACATGATGTATAGGGCACAGTATCTTCAATTATTTGGACTCATGGAATACGATGAGAGGGCAATAAGTGCATCACTTGACTTAATTAAATCAAAGGTCATTGAATTGCAGGAGTTAAGAGAGTTGATTTTGAAACATCCATACAATTCGAATTTCACATCAATGGAATACAATGAAGACACAGTTTCTGAAATGTTATTGGTTTGCATGTTTGCTTATTCCACGATGGATGCATTTCATTTGTGCTTGGTTGATGCCTTCAAACATGGAAAGATAACGGAAACAAGCCGTGAGAAACTTCTGAAAGCATATTCAATCATGTCGTCGCAATAATTAAATAATTCAATAATTCAATAATTCAATCAAAGTGGGCAAAATAAAATATATTAATACATTAATACATTAATACATTAATACATTACTTCTTTCAAATGGCGTCAACTCGAAACAAAAACACATGTTCCAATTATTGCTTGGAACAACGCATGACCACAAAATCGTTTGATTATATTGAATACAAAAATGGCGCGGCTGGTGCCGCATACAACCCAGCTCTTCCATGCATGGGAATAATTCCTGGTCAAATGCCACGAGAGATATTCTCTCAAAATTCAATTGACATTGAATCTGCATTGTTTGGAATCAACTCCACTAACTTGGTAGAAACGCAAAAGCCAGTGGTTCCAGAACTAAAAACTTTACCAGAAATCTCATTTTTCGGTCGCATGCAACTCATAATGCCGGATCCTCTTGTTGTTGAAAAATTTCAACGTCCATTCCCTGTGCCAAATTGATGTAAACTGGCATCTAAATATGATAAAAGTTATAAAAAATATTATATTTAGTAATATTATAATCACCATGTCTGTCAGTTTTTACAACTTGAGAGGTCCTTTTGCAAGCGACCTGAGTGGAAACACCACACTTGGTACATTTAGTTCCGCCAATACAAACAATTATGCTCAAAACACCACCGGGAACTATAACAACACTGCAGTTGGTTATGGTGCGTTAAGACAAAGCATCAATGGCAACCACAACACTGCATTGGGGTTGAATGCTCTAGCAAACAATTCTGGTGGAGAAAACAACATCGCAGTTGGTGAAAATGCATTGTACAATTTCAATAACCCCAATAGTGCGCAACAAGGAGATGGAAACATTGCAATTGGCAACAATGCTCTCTCTGGAAACACTGTTGGAAACAACAATGTTGTGGTTGGAAGCAATACAAATGTAAACGGAAACAGCAACTGCATTTTGCTTGGAAACGGAGCAGTTGGAGCAACTGGCCGGGAAGTTGGCTTTGGAGGACTGCAGACAGTGTGGCCAGCATACCCAACACCTGATCTCGTGGACAATTTTATGGAGACGCGATTCTCAAATGGCATTGGCGATGGTGTGTATTACGTTCCATTGTTCAAACACCCATATCCGCACACCCCAAATCAAAATGGAAATGAATATGGAGACTACTTGTACTGGGTTCCAACTGGTTCAACTGGTGCATGGCAAGTTGGTGGTCCACAAATAAGCATCGGCGCCCATGCAGGAGAGACTGGTCAAGGCACTAATGCCGTTGCACTCGGTGCTAATGCCGGTGAAAAAAATCAAGGTGCAAGTGCAGTTGCCATTGGCTTCAGGGCCGGTCAAACTGGTCAAGGCGCAAATGCCATTGCAATTGGTGCTCTTGCTGGTGCCACTGGTCAATACGGAGGAAGCATTGTGTTGAATGCATCGGGTTCAGCACTTAATGCCGGTGCCACTGGTTTTTATGTTGATCCCATTCGAGACATCAGTCTTTTGAGTGGTTTCACTGGTGCTCTTTCCTACAATCCAATCACAAAAGAAATCGGACTTTCAAAAAATGCACTGCCAGAAGGAACGAATTTTGGAGACTATTTGTATTGGACACCCGGAACTAATGCATGGAGTGTGGGGGACACAAATATAACACTTGGGGCTCATGCCGGAGAAACCGGTCAAGGCACATATGCTATTGCACTTGGTTATTATGCTGGACACACTGGGCAAGGTGTCTCTGCAGTTGCCATCGGCAATCAAGCTGGTCAAACCGGCCAAAGCAATTTTGCTGTTGCCATTGGTTTTGGCGCTGGTTCAATCAACCAACAATCTGCAGCAGTTGCAATTGGTTCTGGTGCCGGATTAACCGGTCAAAATGATTCCGCGATTGCGATTGGCTCTAGTGCTGGTTCAAGCAACCAAAATTCTTTTGCCGTTGCTATCGGAAACTTAGCTGGTTTCACCGGTCAAGGTGATTCGGCGGTTGCACTTGGCAACTTTGCTGGGTTTGACGGTCAAAAAACCTCTGCGATTGCAATTGGTTTGGAAGCCGGAAATAATAATCAAAATGTTTCTGCGATTGCAATTGGAAATCAAGCTGGATACACAGGCCAAGGCACATATGCTGTAGCGATTGGGTTTAATGCTGGCAGCATCGGACAAGGACCACAATCTATTGCAATTGGTCAAAATGCCGGTCGAACTGGTCAACTTGGGCAAGCTGTAGCCATTGGCTATTCTGCCGGTTTAACAAACCAAGGTGCTGGTTCAGTTGCGATTGGTCTATCTGCTGGTGAAACTCAAGATGAAAAATCTGTAGCGGTTGGCCAAGAAGCTGGTCAAGTATCTCAGGGTAAATTTGCCGTGGCAGTTGGTTTTGGTGCCGGAGGCAACAGTCAATCAGACAATGCTGTTGCACTCGGGTTTGATGCCGGTTTAATCAATCAAGGAACAAGTGCCGTTGCGCTTGGATACCAAGCTGCTGAAAATAACCAAGGCGCAAATGCCATTGCCATCGGCGCTTTTGCTGGTTTCACTGGTCAATACGGAGGAAGCATTGTATTGAATGCATCGGGTTCAGCACTTAATGCCGGGGACACTGGGTTTTATGTTGATCCCATTCGAGACATCACTCTTTTGAGTGGTTTCACTGGTGCTCTTTCCTACAATCCAATTACAAAAGAAATCGGACTTTCAAAAAATGCATTGCCACAAGGAACGAATTTTGGAGACTATTTGTATTGGACACCCGGAACCAACGCATGGAGTGTGGGGGACACAAATATAACACTTGGTGCTCATGCCGGAGAAACCGGTCAAGGCGCAAATGCTGTTGCACTTGGATATTATGCGGGCAACACTGGGCAAGGCGTCTCTGCAGTTGCCATCGGCAATCAAGCTGGCAGCATCGGACAAGGGCTAAATTCTGTTGCGATTGGTATTGTTGCCGGACAATCACTTCAAGGAATAAGTTGTGTGGCGATTGGTGATGGAGCAGGAAATAACACCCAAGAAAATGCTTGTGTTGCGATTGGTTATAATGCAGGACACATAACACAACGTGCAGGTGCAGTTGCGATTGGTAATGGTGCAGGAACGATAAATCAAGCTGTAAATGCAGTTGCGATTGGTGTTGCTGCAGGAAGTAACGACCAAGGGGCAGGTGCAGTTGCGCTTGGCAACCAGGCTGGATACACGGGTCAGAGTCAATATGCAGTCGCGATTGGAGTGGATGCTGGTGGTAATAGCCAAGGCCAATTTGCCGTTGCCATCGGCAATCTGGCAGGCAACACCGGTCAACAAGCTAATGCGGTGGCGATTGGTTTAAGTGCCGGTCAATTCGGTCAACAAGCTAATGCGGTGGCAATTGGACAATCTGCCGGAAATACCGGTCAACAGCAGAATGCTGTGGCAATTGGCAGGAATGCTGGCAGTGTGGAACAACAGGTAGATGCAGTTGCAATTGGTCCAGGTGCCGGACAAATCAACCAGCAAAGCACAGCTATTGCCATTGGAGTTGACGCTGGCTACACTGGACAACAGGCAAGTGCTATTTCCATTGGCATAAATGCTGGCGGTGCGGGACAACAGGCAAATGCAGTTGCAATTGGCAATGGTGCTGGACAAGTCAACCAGCAAGGCACTGCTGTTGCAATTGGTCTAAGTGCTGGTTCCACTGGACAGCAAGGCAGCGCTATTGCCATTGGTTCAAGTGCTGGTAATGATGGACAACAACCATTTGCTGTTGCCATTGGCGACAGTGCTGGACAACACGGACAACTTGGATATTCTGTGGCGATTGGTCCATATGCTGGACAAACTGGACAACAGGGTAGTTCTGTTTCCATCGGTGACCAGGCTGGCAACAACGGACAACAAGGCAGTGCGGTTGCGATTGGTCCTCAAGCTGGACAAATTGCACAACAAAGCAGTGCGGTTGCGATTGGTAATAATGCTGGACAAACTGGACAACAGGGCAATTCTGTTTCCATCGGTGGACAGGCTGGCAACAACGGACAACAAGGCAGTGCGGTTGCGATTGGTTCTAGTGCTGGACAAATTGCACAACAAAGCAGTACGGTTGCCATTGGTAATTTGGCTGGACAAACTGGTCAACAGAGCCATGCGGTTGCGATTGGTAATAGTGCTGGCACTGACGGACAACAAAGCAGTGCTGTGGCAATTGGTCTATATGCTGGACAAATTACACAAAGCAGTGGTGCAGTTTCGATTGGTGGTTTTGCTGGTTCGACTGGACAACAGTCTGGTGCGGTTGCGATTGGTTCTCAAGCTGGCACTAATGGACAACAGGCATCTTCCGTTGCTATTGGTGATAATGCTGCGCAGTATGCACAAAGTGCCACTGCTGTTGCCATTGGTGCTCAGGCTGGTAAAACTGGTCAAGGTTCTTCTGCCATTGCGATTGGTTACCAATCTGGATATGACGGGCAACAACCAAGTGCTGTTGCGATTGGAGTCCAGGCTGGATACACTGGACAACAGAACAATGCTGTGGCAATTGGCACTGGTGTCGGACAAATCAACCAAGGACAACAGGCGATTGGCATTGGTTCAAGTGCTGGACAAACCAGACAACAAGCCAGTGCTGTTGCGATTGGCACAGGTGCTGGACAAGATGAACAACAAAGCTGTGCGATTGCGATTGGATACCAGGCTGGATACACTGGACAACAAGTCAGTGCTGTGGCAATTGGCACAGGTGCTGGACAAGACGGACAACAAAGCAATGCTGTTGCGATTGGCACAGGTGCTGGACAAGACGGACAACAAACCAATGCAGTTGCAATTGGTCCAGGTGCTGGTCAAACTGGGCAAGGGCCTTCTGCGGTTGCAATTGGTCCAGGTGCTGGTTCCACTGGGCAAGGACAATCTGCGATTGGCATTGGTCAACAGGCCGGACAATTAGGACAACAAGGCAATGCTATTGCGATTGGCACAGGTGCTGGACAAGACGGGCAACAAAGCAGTGCGATTTCGATTGGAGAGCAGGCTGGATACAATGGTCAACAAGTCAGTGCTGTGGCAATTGGCACAACTGCTGGTTTTGACGGACAACAGGGCGGTGCGGTTGCCATTGGTCCAGCTGCTGGTTATAACGGACAACAGGGCAACGCTATTGCAATCGGTTCAGGTGCTGGTTATACCGGACAACAGCAGAATTCTGTTGCAATCGGTCAAAATGCTGGACAATACGGTGAAAATGATGCTGCGGTTGCGATTGGATACCAGGCTGGTAGAACTGGACAACAAGCCAGTGCAATTGCCATTGGCACAGCTGCTGGCTATGACGGTCAACAAGACAATGCAATTGCAATTGGTCAAAATTCCGGAGAATATGGACAACAATCGAGATCTGTGGCAATTGGTGAAAATGCTGGTTCAACTGGACAACAAGTCAGTACTATTGCAATTGGTGAAAATGCTGGAGAAATCGGACAACAGTCATTTGCTGTTGCAATTGGCCAACAAGCCGGTCAAAATAATCAACAGTCTTATGCCATTTCCATTGGTGTAAATGCTGGCAACACAGGACAACAGCAAAGTGCTGTTTCCATTGGTGGCAATGCTGGACAAAACGGACAAGGAGCCAACTCAGTTGCCATTGGCCAAGATTCTGGCAAAACTGGTCAATATTATAATTGCATTGCAATAGGTTATGGCGCTGGAATTTGTGGTCAAGGCAACACTGGTGGAGTTCCACCCGGTAGTACCATTGGTAGTTCGATTGCAATTGGCACGTATGCTGGTCAAACCGGTCAACAACACATCGCAATTGCCATGGGTGTTCAAGCTGCTGAATTTAATCAAACTGCTGCAGCAGTTGCAATTGGCGCTTATGCTGGAGAATTTAATCAAGGTTTTGCGTCGGTCGCACTCGGTTCAAATGCTGGTCAAAGTGGTCAAGGCCCAAGTTCAGTTGCCATTGGTAGAGATTCTGGTAATAACAATCAAGGTGGTGTCACAGGATGTGCAGTTGCTATTGGAAATTTGGCTGGTCTCACTAACCAACAACCATTTTCAGTTGCCATTGGTTATTATGCTGGTGTATCCAATCAAGGAGAAGTTGCAGTTGCCATTGGCAATGAAGCTGGAGCAACTAACCAACAGATCAACTCAGTTGCCATTGGCAATCAAGCTGGCAATTTGAATCAAGGATATGAGTCAGTTGCAATTGGCACTGATGCCGGGTTGAATGGCCAAGGCAATGACTCCATTGCAATTGGAACAAATGCTGGTGAAATTACTCAAACGCAATTTGCTGTGGCAATTGGTTATTTTGCTGGTCAAACTGGTCAAGGCAACGGCGCAGTTGCTGTTGGCAACCAATCTGGATCCGCGGGACAGAGCCAATATGCAGTTGCAATTGGTGTTGATTCCGGCTCTAATGCGCAAGGCGCATCTGCCGTTGCCATCGGCAATCTGGCAGGTAATACCGGCCAACAGCAGAATGCTGTGGCAATTGGAATCAATTCTGGTTATGATGGACAACAAGCTGGTGCCGTGGCAATTGGCGCTGGTGCTGGCTACCGAGGACAACAAACCCTTGCAGTTGCAATTGGTGATAGTGCTGGTAATACAGGACAACAGGCAAATGCTGTTGCCGTTGGTTTTCAGGCTGGTGGTGTCGCACAACAAACCAATGCTGTTGCGATTGGCACAGGTGCTGGACAAGACGGACAACAAAGCTGTGCGATTGCGATTGGATACCAGGCTGGTTCAACTGGACAACAACTCAGTGCTGTTGCAATTGGTCAAGAAGCTGGTCAAAATGATCAACAGTCTTATGCTGTTGCAATTGGTCAATTTGCAGGTCAAACTGGACAACAAGCCAGTGCTGTGGCAATTGGTGCAGATGCTGGAGAAATCGGACAACAGTCATTTGCTGTTGCAATTGGCAGTCAAGCCGGACAAAATAATCAACAGTCTTATGCTATTTCCATTGGTTATATTGCAGGCTCTTATGGGCAAGGCGATTATGGCATTGCAATTGGTGTTAATGCTGGATACACTGGTCAAGGCGACTATGCCATTGCAATTGGTCATCAAGCTGGTACAACTGGTCAATACGGTGGAAGCATTGTGTTGAATGCATCAACTTCAGCATTCAGTACAGGCAACACTGGATTATACATTGACCCCGTCAGAGGGGAAACTGGTGCATGGTCTACATCCGGTTTTACGGGCTGCGTTCAATACAATCCAACCACATTTGAGCTTGCATACAATGATACAAAAACGTTCGTAATTGACCATCCAGTTGATGCTGAAAACAAATACTTGGTGCATGCTTGTTTAGAAGGCCCTGAGTCCGGTGTTTATTACAGAGGAAAGAGCGAAATCGTGAATGGCAACTCAGTTGAAGTGCAGTTGCCTTCATACGTTGGGACACTGTGCACTGACCTCACTGTTCAAATCACACACATATACGATGGTGCAGTGAAAGTGTTTAGTGCAAGTGAAGTTGACTCTGTGTCCAACTCATTTACCGTGTATGGTGAAAATGGCCGATTCAACTGGTTGGTTCATGGAAAGCGTGCTGACATAGTGGTTGAACCAAGCAAGACTGAAGTAAATGTGCGCGGCGATGGCCCTTACAAGTACATCATGTAATGCAACCAATGCAACCAATGCAACCAATGCAACCAATTCATAACGTAAAAATTTGATTAATTATCTCATGCATAATTAATTAAATATATACATACATATAGCATAAATACCACAGCCATGGCATTTACTCGCATTCACGACGACCCTTGCCGAATTGCCAAAGAAGTGCAAGAATCAACCGATGTTGGTCGATACATTCTGAACGTCCCAGGTAATGGCGACAAGCCCTGCTACATGGAAGACCCCTATATCCGACTTCAAGGGTGGGGTGGCAACTTAAGGACCAACTCAGTTGAATTAGAGAACAATTTGCGCGGTCTCAACATGCCGCTTTCTCGCGATTGTATAAACTACAAGACCAGCGCTGCAAAAGTGAACGACGCGCCAATTCAATACCCCACGTGCACGCCATTCGTGGAACAGCCGCGTGCCACCAATCCTGCATGGACTGCCCGTGATTTAGAGCAACCCCACTTTTACTATTTGCCACTGAATCCGCAGGAAAATGTGTGCATCCCGTTTCAAAACAATTTGAGCACGCGCATTCTCGAAAAAGATTACTGGGTGGCGTGCCCTCCTGGCGCTCGTGAGACACAACCACCTGCAATTCCCAAAAACGTAATGACTGTGCCACTTTAGCAATTTAGTTATAATAACTAAAAAAATTTATCGAATCATTACATAAAACATTTATAATGATTTCATCTTACAGACTGGGTGATCTTGTCTTATTGAATTTGAACGAAAATGAAAAAAATGAAATCCTGACCGAACATCCAAATTCAATCGGCAGTAAATACATTTTGGAAAAAAAAAATGGCAATGATTGCAACAATCTTGATTTAATCACAAAAATTGTCGTAGAATACATGGAACAAAATTTAGACTTACTGCCAAAAAATATCACAGAAAGCACAATCATACACTTAAGATTGGGAGATGTTATTGCTGGAAATATGGATCACGAAATGGTAAAACGACCGCTTGAAGTGAATCACATCAAAACATTGGTTGCAAATGACAGCAGTCCAAGGTATGTAATTGGAAGGTGTTTTTTTGCAAAAACAAGTTCAACAAATTATGAAGAATGCATCAATTCATCAACCGAATATTTGCACAATGTCATTAATGAATTGCAAGCGGTGCATTTTGATTCTGGAAATGCTGACATTGACTTGTGCTGCGCAGTCAAATCAAAAACTTTCATACAAGGAAGAGGATTTTTTAGCAAGTTGATTGTTGAAATAAGAAAAAAATTAAACTTGTGCAGCATTGAAACGAGCACTCATGACTGAATTATCAAATATTTGAATAGTATAGCCATCATGGCAGCCAAACGAATGATTAAGAAAGTTGAAGTTCCTTTCACAACTTATTAGTCATAGCAATATATAAATAAAAAGTATATTTATATATTAGTATTTAACATCAATATAATTGACAATGGCTGAAATTGCAATCCCACTCATTGGGTTAGCTGGTGCATACATCATGTCCAATCAAAAGAAGAATTCAAAACCCAAACCTTTAGCTGGATCAACATCGGCTGCCGCTCCTTTGGCAGAAGGTTATGAAAACATGGGCAAACCAGTAAATTACATGCCAAACATGGCAGTTCCACCCGACAATTATCCCGTGTTCAAGCCCAAGACCGGCTACGATGCAAACGAGTATTCCAACTTTCCGAGTCCCAATGCAGCCACGGACAAGTACTATGAACAATCCGTCTACGAAAATGTTGCTAATGGCGGCCCTGATTTTGGCGGGAAAACACAGTTTGGTGACAATTATCAGCAGCGGCGCCAGGTCATGTCTCTTACTGGCAAGCCCATGGATGCAGCGGAATTCAAGCACAACAACATGGCGCCCTTTTTTGGAGCAAAAATTCGTGGCCGCACTGCAGACGCCAATGTGCAGGAGTCTGTTCTGGATTCCATGAACGGTGCAGGATCGCAGTGGATCAGCAAATCCGAGATTGCCCCGCTCTTCAAGCCGCAAGAGAATTACAACTACGTGTATGGCACTCCGAACACCAGCGATTTCATGCAGTCGCGTCAAATGCCGTCAAGCAACATGGCTAACGTGAAGCCGTGGGAAGAGGTGCACGTGGCGCCGGGTTTGGACAAGGGCTATACCGATATTGGCAGTGGTGGCTTTAACTCTGGAATGGATGCACGAGAAAAGTGGGTGGACCGCAATGTGGACGAGCTGCGCGTGAAGACGAATCCCAAGTTGACGTTTGGATTGGAGACGCACGAGGGTCCGGCATATTATTACATTCAAAATGCACCCAGTGCTGCCACACAAGGCAAGGTGGAAAAATATTTGCCGGACACGTTTTATTTGAATACGCCAGACCGCTGGCTAACCACCACTGGTTTAGAGAAAGCACAAACCGCGCGCCCCATTGAGGCTGACCGATTTGTCAACCGTCCATCCACGACGTCCGAATACTTTGGGCCAGGGTCTGAGCAGAACGGTGCGGCCACATATGCGGCTCCTGAAGTTGAACAGTCCAAGCGACAGCAGATGGACCCAAGCAAGCACCACGCAATCAACATGTCGGCATCTGCCCAAAGACCCGCTTCCGTCGCAGACCACGGACGACTTGGATTCAAAGTGTTGCACAATAATCGCAGCACCACGGCCAACGCGGTTCCCATGGGCGGCGTGTTTGGTGCCATTCGCGCCGTTGTTGCGCCGTTGCTCGAAGTGGTGCGCCCTTCCCGCAAAGAGAACGTCATCGGCAATTTGCGCGCTTATGCAAATGCAGGAAGCACGGTTCCGGCTGGCACGGTGTTCAATCCAGCTGACCGACTGCCCACGACGATTAAGGAAACCACTACGACGTTATTGGATTTCAATCATCTCAATTTTGAACGCCAGACAAATGCGGGATATCAGGTTGCCGAACAACAGCCAGTCGAAAATCAGCGCGACACCACCACTGATGTGAACTACATTGGCGCAGCCGGTGGAGACGGAGCGCACATGGGCAATCAGGTTTACAACGCCGCTTACAACCAGCGCAATAATAACAACAAAGTGCAGACTTCATGGACAAACCAGGGCAACATGAACCTGCTTAACCACGACGAGAATTTGTGTGTGCGCAAACAAAACGTGTCTGCTCATAACTACATGGGTGCTCCTTCCCCGGGTTCGACCACAGTACACATGCCGCCATCCGTGGAAACGTATGGAAAAGCGCGCATGCCGCAGAACTATCCACGCAATGCAATTGAATGTGAGAGAATCAACCCTGAAATTTTGGATGCGTTTCGCAACAACCCGTACACTCAAAGTCTGAACAGCTATTGCTGTCGTTGAGAATGATGAGCAAACGTGCGTGTTTATAAATAAATTATATTTGCAAATATATAATTGTAAATATAAACTGAAAATGAATTACTTTGTTTTATTTAGCGTTGTCATCATTGTTGTGAGCCTGGTCATATTAATCTCTCCTTTGAACAACCATGCAAGTGTTATGCCAATTCAGGAAGGATTTGCAACCAGAAAACAACAACGCAATGTGGCACCATTGGCACCGATTGCAGCAGGTCAATTGAACTTGTCTGGAACTGCAGGAATGGCTGATGGCAGTTCGGATCACAAGCACCTTTTGGACAACTTGCTTAAAAAACAAGAACGACTAGCGGAAGCATTTGAAAATCGTGCTGCAAATGCATCGAAAGTGTCAGCAACCACGACCAAAAAGAAGGGCATTGCATCCACTGGTGCTGATTACGAGGGGGATAACGTCCCGATTCCAGTGGCGGGATGCAACAACAACAATTGCATGAAAATCAAAGACCCTATGAAAGCACTCGATGGAAATTGCATCAACCCGACACGACCAGGTGTGCCACGTTCAGATGGTTTGCCCAAAGAGCTTGACTATTCCATAAAGTTCTGTCCTGCATTTGGACCCAAGGATGGTGCATACGCTGAAGAATGTTTAACTTGTGGATACTACAAATATACCAGTAAGTGCACGCCAAACCCAAATAATCCCAAAAAACCATGCGACTATAAAACCTACACATTCGACTCTTACAATGATGGACCAATGCCGGGCACCACTAACGATGGCGGCGATGATGGCGGCGATGATGCTTCTGGACCGAACTGCAGCACGTGCAAATACAATGTAAATAAAACCACCAAGTGCGTGCTTCCTGGTTGTTATTCTGCTGACGACGGAAACCTTCCATTTCCTGATGGCGACTACAATTTTGCAGAAGGGTGCTTTTATTATAATCCAGACCCCAGCAATCCTGGCGAAATACTCCCTGGAATGGAAGGGAGAGAACCGGGATACTACTGTCCTCCCATAACAAAAGGCATGTCATATGATGCAGGTGGCGGAAGCAATGACCCATGCTACACAAATTCTGATGGTTCCATCAACTATGCTGCATTCATGAAAATGGACAAAATATGCTCCAATGATAAACAAAAGTCAAAACAAAACTTCGTGCCGGATAACGTAGACGATAATCCAATGAACCCGCGCAGGCATAAGCATGAGCACAGTGGCAGCATCAATGTGTATCATCATCGTGCATCGCCTCATTCAACCCACACGCAGAATAACAACCAGCGTATGCAGAATAATATGCAGAATAATATGCAGAATAATATGCAGAATAATATGCAGAATAACAAACAGCACATGCAGAAACAGCAGAACAATAAACAACAAAATCAATCGAATGCATACCAAGAACCAGTTGGTGGAGCAACTGTATTAGGATACTTGTAGTCTAATCAAATAATATTTCAGGTGCAATCATTATGCGTGCTCCATTCCTGTTTTTTGCCATAATGTGAAATGAACGATGTTCGCAGTCTTCCATTTTAGAAGACTCTGAACTTACTTTTTGAAATTTTAACATATTTCTTGTGGCATTCAAGGTTGAAACCAAATAACTTTGTGGCAGCAAATCCAAACGAAGTCTTCCATCATAATAGCAGTTTACGAATTTGGAAGTGCGATAGATCGCGAATCCATTGAACGCGGAAATGCAAGGAACCAAACTGGTTGACTCTGCAAGAATTTTGGATACATAACGTTGCAACTCATATTTTTTATCAACATCATGCCGCACTCTTTCACTCGGATGTATCTTTTGCAAATGACGATGACTTATCACATATGGGTGAATCGACAATGCCCAAATGTCATAGTATGGATTTTTGTTGAACGACAAAGCATCCCATGTGTCTTCATGCAAATATTTTTTAAGAGCATCGATTTTCACCGGTTTACTACAAACATCATCAAAATCCATAAATATGAAATAAGGATAATTTCCGAACTTACTGTAAACAATCTTGAGACACTCATTTCTAGCATGAGCCAGTCGATGTGTTCTTAAGTTTGACACCGGAGTTGGGTTGTAATAAAACATCAAGTTCTGATATTTTTTCCTATAATGTTTTAATAAATCATGCGAATTGTCAGTTGATTTGTCCAAGTATAAAACAATTGCATGATTTTCAAATAAGGTCCCCAATTGTTCTATATTTTTAAACACACTTTCAAGGTAAGGACCGCAATTTTTTACAGTTCCACAAAAAACGCAATTCATTTCATATAAAACAATGACTTAAAATATTTCAATTATTTCCGCGTAAAACATTTAAGTGCTCATCAGCTCCATCATCTCGGCCTTGTTGATGTGAGTTTCTTTTGCGATGATTTTCAGTATTTTTCGGTGTGCTGCTTCATCTTTTTCAATGTTTTTATAAAGCTCTTTGCAAATGGTTTGATACTCCATGTGCATTTTTTCTTTGTTCTCCCATCCTGGGTGCGCTTCCATCCAGTCTTGTATGACCCGCGTTTGATAGCACGACGTCATGTAAATGAATTTCTTGACATGTTCATGCATGTCGTCTTTAATCCATTCATCACTCTTGATGTACATTGTTTCGCGTTTGGCATCAGTGCAATGAATGGGGCGTTTGTGCACGTCCATGACCTTCAGATTGTTGGCAATGATGGACCCCACACCTTCCACAATGCCATTCGTCTTCGTGAATTCCAGGTCCTGCAATGTGATTTTCAACGTCTTCATGAAATCGCTCAGCTTGACCGCATCCTTGCACTCCGTGTTCAAAAACACCTGCACATTGATTTGATTGTTGTGAATCGTGTTGTGCGTGTTTGTCACGTGCGCCACAGGGGCCACTTGCGTTGGTTTTTCTTTTATTATATCCACCAATGAAGTTATGAATTCATTTTGTGTTGTCATCATGGTTTTCATGAACTCTTTTAACTCCGACATCCGTGTATCTTGTTTTTTTAAAGTTTGCTTGTGTTTTTCTGTTTCACAATGCTGCGCATAGTGGCTCTTTTTATTGCATCTATATTCGCATGCTTCGCAAAAATACTTTGATTTGGAGTCCATTGCAACAAGTTTGAGAGATTTATATACAATAAAAATATTATAATTCATGCTTTAAGCATTTTTCACAACTATTAAAAATTTACCGCTAGATAAATGAAATGGCCTATTTTAGCCTATTAAATAGGCTTTTCCTAGGAAAATTAGCCTATTTTAGCCTATTTATAGGCCATTTTGTCGACCCTTGTCCGAAAAATGCACGCATTTTGGTGCTTTTTTTTAAGTTTTTTTTGGGCCAAAATTTTTCCATTTTTGGTGCTCTTTTTTAAGCGCTGCATAATGCTCTCATTTTTTAACACAAATCTTGCAAAATATTTTTTGTTATTTTTCATTTTTCTTTGCACAAAAGTCAAAAAATTTTTGAGAATCGGACATAAAAAGTATGTCCAAAAATCGTAACCCCGTTACCTTTTTGTGAAAAAACGCGCGGCACTAGGTAATTTGCGGAACTTTTTTGGACAGTCGGGCAACACACCATAAATGCTGCGACGTTTTTGAAAATGTGGCTTTTTCGAAAATCATCTAGAGAGAAATTGTCAAAAATTGCACCATGAATTGTTGTGGAATATCTCTCAACTGTAATATATGAGAATGAAGATAACCGCGAAAACACGGCGACAACCTGCATGTCCGCTTCCAAAGAGCCGGAAGTTTCCCAAAGCGTTGTATGCATTTTCAAGTCCGCGACAAGCCCAAAAGATGGCGCACAAGTATTTAGGTCATTCCGCCAAGCTGTATCCAGCAAGCAACCCCGTGAAAAAATATCGAATATGCGACCCAAAGTTGAAGCAGTGGGTCAACTTTGGTCAAATGGGATATCAAGATTACACGCGTCATAAAAACAAAACGCGCCGAAAGAATTACTTGACGCGCACGGCTGGCATGCTGGGCAACTGGAAAGACAACAAATACTCGGCAAACAATCTGAGCCGCCGCATCTTGTGGTAATTGGTGCTTGGTGCCTTTTTTTAAGCTCGGCGTTTAGTTAGTGGACCGACATAAGGAATTTCATCTCGTTCTTCTTCTAAATACTTTTTGGCAAAGGTTTTGATTTTTAAATTTTTATTCCCACACCACTACAGGACCACCGGATGGCCACTCTGCATAAGGGACTGCCTTGCTTGTTGATTGTTTCAAGCTAATAAGTTTATTTAACGCGGCTTTGCGGCGTTCCAGCGGTGTTTGACTAACATCGGAACGTTCGCGGCGCGTCAACTGCTTAAACCGCCATTCAAACTGCAGTGCGGCTTGCCACGTGGGAAATCCAGTGATGTGGCACGCACGGCGCCATGTTTCGCCACGGGCCACTTTGGCGCCAGTTGCATGCGCTCCGCCACTAATTTCTTTGTTGTGTTGACGCAATCGTCGTTCTAGATTAACGGTTGCGCCAACATATGTTGCGTGCTTGCTTGACGACTCCAGTAAATACACGAAAAATTCCTTGGCATTGGCCACATCTTCTTTCTCCACAGTCGGTATTATCTCTTCTTCAACTGATTCTTCATTCGACATGAGTTAATGTAATGTTATACTGTGGTCCCTTTATACAAATGTTCTGAAAAAAATATACACTTTTTTTCATTTGTGCTCATACAATTTTTTGATTTTTTCATGTTTTTTGGTTCATCGGGTACTCATGGCTCTTTGCGGAATGCTGGGAGCATCGTCGGACACAAATGCATAGTCATCGTCGCATTGTGAATTCGTGTGGTCAACGCCGGGTGCATAACCAACCGGACTGGAAGAACAGCGCGGGATGGATGGCGTTTCTGACAAAACGATGTCATCGTTGTTGAATTCCGTGCTTTGGGTGTCGCCAGACACGCAGCGTCCGAGCGCACGACGGCATACCTCGTATGCAACCGGCGTGTTGGTTGAATCATGTTGGATTGAATGCACGCGGTCAAGGCCAATGTCGTGCGCGTTCTTCATGGTCGTTGGGTCCGAACCAATGAAGAGCACCGAATGCATCGGGTTTCGCTTTTTGTTCTCTGCAATCATTTCATTTACGCTGGATTGCGTGTGAATCTTGGAATCGTTGTTGTCGCCGTCGGTGAAGATGTAAGTTGTCGCGGGAACCCCTTCACTGTGTGTGTTCATGTGCTCAATTGCAATTGCAGCGGCATCCCACATTGCAGTCATGCCGTCGCAGACCAACTCCTTTGGGGAAATGGGTTTCACCTCGCCGATTGGAATGACATTACCAACTTTAATGCGATCATGCGACGAGAATTGCATGATGCAAATAGTTGCCTTGTGTTCGCATGGTTCTCTGTAGCGTTTTTGCATGTCGCCAATGATTTCATTGATGCCGGTTGCAACTGAATGACGTTGGCTGTCCATTGACCCACTGACATCTTGGACAATGCGAACATCCATGGGTTTCACGGCAAGTGATGGAAGCTGGTCAGGTGTCTGGTCAGGGCTCTGGTCTTCGATTTGTTTCTGGTCGATTTGATTCTGAACATTGGAAGATGATAATTCAGCGGCCATTTCAATCGCGGTTCTTGTTGTTGTTGTTCTAAACTGCCTTTCATTCCACATGTCAAAACAAGCTTTCAATTTTTTTTGAAATGTTCATATGCAGGTTCAAAAATAATCCAACTGTTGCAATTATTGTATTGATTTTGTGCATTTTTCGTATAAATGTTTGCATGCACCAAACGAAGTAATTCCTATGAAAATCCATGACTGAGTGTAAAAGTTTTTGGAGATGTCCATGACTTGAAGCGTGTAAGAACACACTGGATTTGCCACATTGAAAAATGAAACAACGAAACCATATATTCCAGGCGGTGCACAAAGCTGCATGTAAATTTGCGCGGCACACCAATGCAGCGTTGAAAATGCTAATGGCATAACCATAGTGGACATGATCTGTTTCCCACTCATTTTTTTTTGTTTTAGTTTATTTGAATGTTCATGGTGAGTTCCTTTTATTTGTAAAATCGTTTATTTGATATAATATCAAGCAATGCTGGTTTGACTTTGGTGAGTTTCAAACACCACATTTCCAATGCGACCGATATGTCCTTTGAATTCGATCTAAGATTGTATTTGTCTCTCAAAAATTTCAACACAGTTAATCCATTTTGAATAAAATCGTAGTGTTTTGCTGCAACCTTGTAAAGTTCAATGTTTCCGGGATGATCATTGCATGCACGACACACTTTATGCAAGAAATATTCATATTCCACAATCTCCGTTTGCAGGTAAACTGCCAGTGTTGAACGGGACTGTTTTTTGTATTTGCGAACAAAATACCGCCAAGGAGACAGTTTTTGTATACACAGTTTATTGTCTTCAATGCAGAGTTTGTCGTATTTGGTCAAACTGTTGATGGCAGCAAATTGTGCATAAAGCACTTCGCTTTTCTTCATCAGTTCATTCATTGAGACGCAAATGTCCGCTGCATTCATGCTAATTGGTTCATCGTGTTCATTATAGTCAGGTATGTGTGCGTGGTTCATGTTAGTCATAAGTGATTAAATTAATCCATTATAAAAATCATTCGCATTTTACTTCATTTGCGTCATTTTCTTGCATTATTGTAATTTTGAACAAACCACTGCACGGTTTCCTTGATGCCCCATTTGATGGGCGTCATTGCGAATGGAGGTTTATAGCCATACATATTCTTGAATTTGGTGTTGTCTGCCGTTTTTTTATACTGACCATCGGCCTGGGATGTGTCATACACAATGTTGTTCTCAAATTCAAATGCATGTGCAATGTAATGCACCACTTCCGCGATGCTGATTTCATCTTCTGGATCCACGGATAGGATGAGTGTGCCGGCTCCATCGGCCTTTTCAGCATCTTCGACTTTTGCATCATAGTGTTCCAATGTCCAAATGAGAAGAGTTGCCAGGTCGCGCGAATAAATGAACTGCCGCAAGGGCGCACCGCTTCCCGCAACCACCAAAGGCAGCCCTTGTTGTTTGGCCAAGTAGCACTTGTGAATCAGCGCAGGAATAACATGCGCGTCGTCTAAATTAAAGTTGTCATGTGGGCCATATATGTTTGTGGGAATGACACACACGTAGTTTCGCCCATACTGTTCCCTATAACATCGGGACTGCACTTCTAGCATGCGCTTGGCATATGCATACGCATCATTGGACGAGTGTGGAGCGCCAGCATGCAGCATGGTCTCATCAATGGCGCCGTGCTTTGTTTTTTCATCTGGGAAAATGCACGTGGAGAGACAACTTACAACTTTTGATACGCCAACTGCATGAGACGCGCGCAGGACATTCATGTTGATCATCATGTTTTTTTCAAACATCTCCACCTTGCTTTTCATGTTTTTAAATAGACCGCCAACTGCTGCAGCTAAATGTATGACCGCATCTGGCATAACTCGTTGAAAATATTTCAATGTTGCGTCATAATCAGTAAGGTCGCACTGACTCGAAGACATGAACGTCATTTTGTATTTCAAGTCAGCGCCACATACGCTGCGAAGTGCAGATCCCACAAGTCCGAATCCTCCTGTAACCAAGACAGTTTGCATGACCGTTTGTATTAATGTTCTTAATTTTTATTAACCTTTAAATGATTTGAAATTAATGTATTTAAATGGTTCTGTTTAACATTTGTATCAAATACGCATTTTTTTGACTAAATCAAATGAACACAACGACAAATCCAAGAACAAGCACATGCAATCGTGTGGCATTCATCACAGGGATAACTGGTCAGGATGGTTCGTATTTGGCAGAACTGCTGTTGCAGAAGGAGTACAAAGTGCACGGTTTGATTCGTCGTTCATCCACATTGAACACTTCACGCATTGAGCACTTGTTTCATCACCCCGCGCTGAAGTTGCATTACGGAGACATGACGGACGGCGCTTGTTTATACAAAATTCTGAACCACATCAAGACAACACACGTCGCAATGGACCGTCTTGAGATTTACAATCTGGCAGCACAGTCGCACGTAAAAATCTCATTTGAGATGCCGGAATACACGGCTGACACGGATGCGTTCGGCACTTTGAAGCTGTTGGAAGCGGTGCGCAACAATGACCTGGATTCAATGACACGGTTTTATCAAGCGTCCACGAGTGAGCTGTATGGCAAAGTGCAGGAGATGCCGCAGCGCGAGACGACGCCGTTTTATCCGAGGTCTCCGTATGCAGTTGGGAAGCTGTATGCATATTGGATCGTGAAAAATTACCGTGAGGCATATGGAATGCACGCATCCAACGGCATTCTGTTCAATCACGGGGGAGTGCGTCGCGGCCACAACTTCGTGGAGCGCAAAATTACGTTGGGGCTTGGCAAGATTCTGCGCGGCGAGACGGACCGCCTCATCATGGGCAACATTGACTCCAAGCGCGACCTGGGGAACGCAAAGGATTACGTGGAGGGCATGTGGCTCATGTTGCAACAAGATGAGCCGGATGACTACGTATTGGCCACGGGAGAAACGCACAGCATCCGCGAGATGATTGAGCTGGCATTCAGCATGGCGAATATTCGACTGCGGTGGCGCGGGGCCGGTGCAGATGAAGTGGGGTACGATGAAACAACTGGGCGAGACCTTGTTTTCATTGACCCGAAGTATTATCGGCCAACAGAGGTGGACGTGCTTTGGGGGGACGCATCAAAGGCACAACGGGTGCTAGGATGGCGGCCACAAACATCGTTTCGACAACTGATTGCCGAAATGGTGCACCAAGACACGCAGGTCGTGTATTCGGTCATTTAACTTCGTGTTGCATAGTACAATACAATTAATCCAAAATAAAAAATAATTAATTGTCCGACAAGTGTTTCGTATTCATATGAATTTTCCATTGATAAATGAAATGAATGAATGAAATGAATGAATGAAATGTAAATGAAATACATTTTATGCATTTATGTTTTTTTTTGAGTTTTATCAAAAGTAGTCATCTGATGAATAGCCATCATATATTGTCTGAAACGGAACAGGTTCGGGATAAAACACAACGCGTTCCATTTCGTGCAGCTGTTTTGCAGAAAGAAGCCACCGAATGGGAGCTGCATCCCCATTTTCTTTCAAACGTTCAACCACACAAATCCCGGTTTCTTCGCGTCCACCACGTTGTCCATGAATAATTGCATTGTTGGAGTCGCGAAACTTCTGAGAGCTGAAGAAGATCATGCTCTTGGAATATATTTTAGGGTCAAACACTGAGTTCATTCTAACAGGGTCTATGGTCCAGCGAGCGGTTCCTGGACGCGCTTTGCCTGGAAACACGTTTGCTTTTTGTGAAAGAAGCCAAAGCATTTTGAGAGGATAAGTGTCTTTGCGGCGACTGTATCGATGAACATGGCGCAAGTGAGGTTCCAAGTGTATGTTGCGTTCAAATAGCGCTTTGAACTCGGCCACCGTCTTACACGCCACCAGCTCATCAGAGCGTGAATGAATGAGACACCACAACATTTCAATCATTGATTTTTGTGGTGGAGATGCATCAAATGCCAAATCAGGTTCCGTGCTAAATGGCGTGATGTAAACAACATTCATGATGCGGGGGTCATCGGACACATAAAACCCTCGTCGCATCTCATCTGGAGAAACCTTGGTTTTCATCTGGGGAAGCAGCCAATTGTTTTTGATTCGCCACTCCTGTGTGCGCCTTTCAAATACTTCATCCGAGTATTTTTGATTTTCACGAAATTCTTCTCTTTCCCATGCATGCATCTCTTCTCTCGTTTTGAAAACAGGAAACGTAGTTGGTGCATTTGGACGTTGAAGACTGTGCCAAGTTGGCCTGCATTGGTCCTGTTCTTCCTTTTCAAGCAGTGTTAGTTCTTCTTTTGTTCGAGCAGTTTCATGGTGAAACCATTCCCTGTAAAAATCATCACTAGGTGCTCCTGGTCCTGTTGCTGGTCCAGTTGCACCGGTTGCACCAGCAGGTCCTGGTCCTGTTGCCGTTGCTGGCGTAATATTTCTTTTGGCGATGCTGGCCCATGACACTGACATTTTTATAATACGAAATGTTGCACAGTTGGCATGCAATCTTTAAATTCAATTTTTTTTTTAATTAAATGACACATGTCAACAAACTGTTAATGCAAATGGATAAAATAAGTATTAAAGTCATTTCACTGGATAAATTTATTTATTTAATTCGGTTTATTTACTTGAATTTCTCTCAAATGAGTGAAACAAGTTTGCAAGAAAAGAAACGACGCGTTCGTGTTATCAAGAAGAAGCCCGCAGCGGTCGAAGTATTGGACATTCATGGCGACATCAAACAGAAGCTGCGACATTTTGTTGAACATAAGAAAATACCAAACATCATATTTCACGGGGTGTCGGGATGCGGCAAAAACACGCTAGCATGGAATTTTGTGCGCAGCATTTATGGAAACGACAAAGTGGCTCTGAAGGATTACGTGATGCACGTGAATTGTGCACACAACAAAGGCATCCGGTTCATTCGCGAGGACTTGAAGTTCTTTGCGAAAACGAATGTGGACTTGAAAGATGGAGAGATATTCAAGAGTGTGGTGCTGGTGAATGCGGACAAGCTGACAACCGATGCACAGTCAGCACTGCGTCGGTGCATCGAGTTATTCAATCATTCGACGCGATTTTTTATTGTGGTAGAGGATAAATACAAGTTGCTGCGCCCGATTCTGTCTCGATTTTGCGAGATACATGTGCCAGAACCATTCATCAATGGACAGCAAGTGAATTTGCATGCATATTTGCTGCAGAAAACGTTTGCATTCGAGAATTTAAAGCAGCAGCGCGCAGAATGGTTGGACCGAGAACTATCATTTGAACGGAAATACACATATGGGGATTTGATTGCACTTGCTGGAAAGTTGCATGAGCGGGCTTATAGCAGCATTGACTTGTTGAAATGGCTGGAAAATTCCAACGCCGAGCCAGAGACAAAATACGAGAAGTTGATTGCCTTTCAAAAGGTGCGCCACGAATTTAGAAACGAGAAGTTGCTCATGTTGTTTATGTTGCATTTCATGCTATTTCGTTCTGATGCCTGTTTAGAAAATATAGCATTTATGTAAAACTGTATTACAACACAGCAAACGAGAAAATGGATGATTATTCGCTATCTAGTTTGAATGAGTCGCGCAATGAATGGTGCGCGCGCTTGGTGAATGTTTTAGCGCCAATGATGTCTGAAGGGTTTCGCTCCATTTTTGACGAAGCCTGGAAACTGTGTGAGCAAAACAACGAGACGGGCAAGTATTTGATGACGTTTCAGAATTTTCTCTCGCGCGTGCCCAAGTGGAATGCAACCATTATTGCGCAAGAGACGCAGCGCATCATCGACAGGAGCGGATGCGGTTATTTAGCAGACCTGGTGACCTGTGTGCACATCATTCAGTTGAAGAGCTTGACGTGCATGCGCGTGGGGAGCAAGCAGAAGAAAGTGGACATTGATGTGCCACAGCTGAATGAGTTTATTCACAAGGTGTATGTGCATTGCGCGCGCAAATTGTACACCAACGTGTATTTGTTTGAGCGCAATATTCCGCCCCTCACCACGCAGAAGAACATGAGAGAAACGGAGATTATAATCAAGGAGTGCATTTTGGACAGCATAAGAGAGAGCATTCCGCTTGAAGTAATTTTGAAAACGTACATGGATGAAACCATTGAAGATCACACCGAGATTAAAATAAAGGAGGAGGTTGTCTCTCAAGAGCCGATAATGGATGAGCAATCCAACGCGCCGGCAGCAGCGGCTCCAACGGCGGCGGCCCCGGCTTCCATGCCCGAATCCAATGCTGCAATTATTGCGGCCGGTGGCGAACCAACCATGGACGCGTTCCCATCGATGGCGCCGTCAACTGTATCAGCGTCGTCATCATTGTCGGATGCATCAACGGCGTCAATCAAGTTTAATGACATGGACAGTGCGATTGACATGAACAATTCGGAGCACATGATTCATGCGCCAAAGACGGAGGAGCGATTGGAACAAATCAGCAACGAGAGATACATGCAGCGAAAATTGCAGGAGGAAGAGGATGATGATGATGAACTGGACCGCCTGAAAATCGGAGAAGACGTGCAGCTGGACGTCTTTGATGTGCACCCCATGGAAGAACCCATGCGAAAGCTGAATTTTGATGCACCCGAACTGGATGACATTGAAATCTTGGCTTAAATGTGCATCAATGCATAATAATTTAATATTAATATTATTATATTGAATATTAAATATCAAACATGTCGTCTACGTATCCTTGGATTAAAGATAGTTCGACTTTATCAGGAACGCCGCCAACCGATAGATTAGCGGTAACTTCACCAAATGGTCTTTATTTTTCAACATCTACAAATTCATCCATATTAGCACCATCAAACTCTGATTTGACGATTGAAACAGCTGGCACAGGAGACGTTATTGTAAAAACGAATAGCAATAATAGATTAACCATAGATGACAGTGGAACTGTTACGGCCGCTAAAAACATTGCAATCACTGATGGTTCACTAACTATAAATAATACCACAGGCGGAGGAACGTCTGACCCACTTTTGGTTTTAAATCAAGCACTTTCGTCTCAAACACTGTATGAAGAACGCAATAACACAAAAACTAATGTATCTAGTTCGCAAACATTATATCAAGTTTCATATAAAGGTTTACCATCGGTTGGTTCAACTGCTGTTGAATATGCAAATATGAGAGTTACAGCACAATCATACACATCTGGTTCTCAGACTTCTAAAATAGATTTCGCAGTTGGACCATCTTATCAAAGTGTTTTAAGTATACAGCCTAATTTTCTTCAAATGACCGGGAATGTTTATTTGCCGTCCAGATATATATCTGGTCTTTCATATGCCCAAACACAATATTCAAATTATCTAGTTCCACAAACACCAAATTTCATTGATAGTTCAACAACACTTTCTTTTACACCAGAATTAGCGAATGGACAAAGAATTTTTTATGCAAATAAAGGGTCTACAAATGCTTTTTTGCCTATCACAGGAACTTTCCCCGGTGGTGGAGGAGCATATTGCAGCGAAAGTTTTGCTGGAAGAATTTGGGTTGGTTCTGATAATAGTATTTTTTGGACAAGCGACAATGGAGCTAGTTGGAATAGATTTTCAGATTCAAGTGGTGATCCATATGTTTTCAATGGACAAATAACGTGCATGAAAAATACTGGAACCAATCTATATTTTGGAGGAACTTTCACTGAAACAACGTATGGAACAACAACTCCAACAACCCTATCATTGAATTATGTCGGATATATCAACTCTATTATAGCTGTTAGTCAATTAAACTGGTCTAATTGGGGTGGCATATCGGATGTGGGTTTAAATGCATATGTAAATACAATTGAAGCATATTCGGGATATGTTTATTATGGTGGAAATTTTACTGGTTCCCAGTATAATAGTCTTCAGTGCAGATATATTGCATGCAGTGATGAATCAATGATCCGTCTTTATGCATTAAATGATTTAAGTAATTCGGGTTTTGATCAGGAAGTGATTATTATTAAAAGTGATGGTGGAAGCAATAGATTTATTATCGGTGGTAATTTTACTCAATTTTATGACCCATATACCATATATTCAGCGCTTTATTGTGTTTATTTAGATGTGTCAAATTATAATGTTTCTTTAATTCAAGATTTTGGATTCAATGCACCCACATTTACAATTTCTCAATATGTAGGTTCTTTGTTAGTTGGAGGGAGTTTTAGTTCAACTGGATATGGTGATTATTTAGTTTCTATTTCGCACAATGGCACAAATTATACTTTATCTGTTGCACCTTTTAGTCCAACTTTAACATCATCAGTGAATCTAATTTTTTATTCTCCTTCATCTGGATTCGTGTACTGGGCTTTATCCAGTTCCCCGTATAATTTATACAGAAATGGTAGTTTACTTGGAAATTCACCTGGTAATTATTGGAGGTGTATAACATATCTTTCTGGTTCTGATGGACTAAGCGATTGTTTTGCACCAAATGGTAGTCAATTTTATTATTTTGCTGGCGATTCACTTAATATTACTATAGGCTCAACTCCAGTAGTAAATGCTGGGACAGAATATACATCAGGAACAATTACATTGCCAAATAAAGGTACTGCCATTGAGTTTGCGTATGATAATGTTGGTCAAAAATTATATGTCTTGAGTAATAATGGTGCGACCGGTATTGGTGGTGGGGGTGGTGGAATTACAACAATTAGCGCCGGTTCAGGTATATCGGTTACAAATCCATCCGGACCAACAACTACTATATCAAATTCAGGTGTTATAGCTTTAACAGCAGGAACAAATACTTCTGTATCAAATTTAGGAGGAGGAACATGGCAAGTTAATGCTAGTGGTGGAGGCGGAGGTGGAGATGTTTATTGGTCGCAACTAAACGACGCTTATTCAACTTATTCTAATTTAAGTTCTGGTTCTAGTAGTAATAATCCTTATAGTTTTGGATTAAATAATGCAAGTGGAACTCCTAACTTATCTATCACTATGGAACTAAATGCCTATGAGGTAGATTACCTTAATTTAATAACTTATGCTCAGAATCCTTATCTACGAGTTGGTCAACAAACTACAGGTTTAAGTGGAGGGTATTATACTTTATTGGCTGGAGTAAATGATACTACAAATAATGAATATACAACATTAGCAACCATTAATAGTAATATGCATTTATATGCTAATAAAGATGGAACAGCTAATGCTAGAGGTAATGGAAATATTTATTTATACGGAGTAGAAATACTTCCAGGAAATGACGTTTTTAACCCACTAACTCCACCAACAACATTTTTAGGCAATGGAACATATTATTGGAAAGAGGTATATTCTGCAGTTTTTAATCAAGTATCAGACATAAAATTAAAAGAAAATATTAGTACATTAGATACACAATATTCAGTTGATTTTATTAAAAGGATAAATCCAGTATCATATACATTCAAAAAAGATGAAAAACAAAAAACACATTTTGGTGTTATAGCGCAAGAAATTAAAGAAATAATTGGTGATAAAAAATTTGGATTACATAATGATAGTGGAGAAAATCAGACAGTTGCATATACAGAATTTATAGCACCATTAATAAAAACGGTGCAGCACCTGCTTAAAAAAGTGGAGTCTTTGGAAAATGAAATAAAAATTTTGAAACAATGAATGCCGAACAAATAAATAAATTTGCATAATACTTGCAACCATATTTTGCTGGTGCAGGTCATATTGTCATGTTATTTCATGACAATGATATAGACAATGATATAGACAATAATATAGACAATAATATAGACAATAATATATCAGTGAAATTTGTCAAAATAAAATATGAACAAAAAATCGCGTCATTACAGAAAGCATCTGAAAAACAGCAGCAAGAAAAGAAAGGGTGGAATGTTTTCGGCCAAGGCTGCCAAAGCCAAATCCATGAAACTTGTTCGTAATTTAGAAGGAGTGGACCCAGCATTTAAAGAGTTATTGATGACTGTGCCTGGGTCCGGTTCTCATGCGCATGTTGCCAGCCAATTGTTGGGACCGCTCAAAACTGCACCGAGATATTTGCAAGAACAGGCAGAACATTCTATGACAAGATTGCCTGTAGGTAGTCAATATGCAGCTGGGTTGAGAATTCAGTTATTCAACCGAGCTCAACAGAAGCGGGCTCATTCATTCCACAATAAGAATATTGATGAATGCGCAAGAATAAACCAAGAAGCCGAAAAACTTCTGAAAGACGCGATGGAGTTGGGCAACTTGCAGGCACGCGCAGCACTTGCAGAAATGTATTTAAGCAGAGACAAAGTGGGTGTAAAACCTCCAATAACAGTACACGTGCCAATGGCAGTGGATTTGGTTTCTGAATTTGACAGCGACCCCGATTGCATGGGTGTTTTGGCACACTGCCACTTCAAATACAACATGCTAAATGAAGCCGCCCCATTAGCAATGCAAAGCGCACAAGCAGGAAGCAAATATGGGCAGTTTGTTTGTGGGCTCATTCAAAGAAACCAGCACAATAATGGGATTCATAATGGTGGAGCATGTCATTGGTTTTCTCTTGCGGCAGCTCAAAACTATGATGAAGCGCAAATTGGATTGGCCGAACTTTATAGCAGTGGCAAAATGACAATGGGCACAAAGGAAGATGATATGAGGGAAGCGCTTCGGTTGCTCAAACTTGCGGCGGAACAAGGAAACGACAAGGCCATGCTGTATGTCGGGTTTGCTCATGCAGACGAAGCGATTGAACTGAAGAAGGATGAGAATCGTCAGGAAGAAGCGAAAACACAGTTTGAAGAAGCGTGCCGGTGGATTGGTTATGTGGTTGAATCAGACCATGATATTGGAGAGAGAGCGTTGCAAAGCATAAAGAATGAGTTCGAACATGTTAGACCAAAAAGATCCAAAAAATGATAAATTCGTAAAAAAGGCCAATAGTTTCGTTTTGGTTATTATATACTTTAGCAAAGTCTATAATAATATGAACAACAATGAATATGTTGTGAGCGGCATCATAACCTTTGTGTTTTTGGTGGCCAAATTCATTGAAATGCGATTCAACAAGTCGAATGAAGAAGATGAACCCAAACCGCTCAAGTTCTTGCTGCGTGATGGACTCTTGGTTTACGTTTCTTCACTGCTCGGATTTTACATCATTTCACAGTTTGAAGAACACGCAGTAAGTGGTTCTACAGTTAAGGAAGTTCCTGCATTCACTGGCGGACCTGACTTTTGAAATCATCCAGAGAATCCAGAATCCAGTATCGAATTTAATTATCAATTTTGAAATTCATAATTAAAAACAATTTGACCATTGATTATAATAGCAAAACACGCACACGTGCAACACATAAACCAATGATTACCAAAAAGTGGAGTGAATATTTGCAACGATTTGAAGCGCTGGGTGCAGATGCGTTCAAGGACATGCCGAAAAAAAACATGACGCGTAAGTTTTGCGTTATCATTGAGCCACGCCAGCACAAATTCTTGATTCCGGTTGTCAAAAACTTCATGTATTTGCTGCAACACAGTGGATGGGGCATTATCATTTATCACGGACCGGACAACGAGAGATTTGTTAGGGATGGGTTAAAGGACGTGTTTCCGGATGACCGTGTTCATTACGTGCGAATGATTAAAAAAAATTTGACGAATGGCGAATACAGTGAAATGGTCACCAATCCACTGTTTTGGGAGACGTTGTGGAAATGCTTTAATTGCGAACACGTCCTCATGTTTCAGACCGACACGTTGTTGCTCAAGGGTGGCGATGCGGTTGATTCATTTTTGAAATACGATTATGTGGGTGCGCCCTGGGCAAATGGCGGGATGTGTGCAATGATGCCGCCAAATAAGCGACATGTGCAACTCACGGTGGGAAATGGGGGGCTTTCTCTCCGGAATGTGCGCGCCATGATGGCAATTGCGCGCAGGCACCCATATAAGAGTGGCAACAACACTCCCGAGGACATCTATTTTTCACATTGGCTCAAAGTGTACCAATTTGATTTTTGTGTTCCTACTCCAGAGGAAGCCAGTGAATTTGCAATGGAGCATGTTTACAACCCGAACGCGGCGGGGCTGCACTCACCGCTGCCTGCATTCGAAAGTCTGTGCGATGACATGATTTCAAAAAATAATTCAATCTGATTGCGTTCCAAATAATAATATATTGATACAATAACACTATTATTCTTGTATAAATGTCAAAGGATGATCTTGAGTTGAAAGATGTAGCAGAAATATTAACGGCAGCAGAAGTAAAGGCAAAGGCAGCACAATTAATACATGATTGGCAAACAGAACAATTTAACAATATCACAACAGAAATAGTGCCGCGGTATATGACCAAGTTCAATGCCGAAATAATGCGCCAACCAAATGGGAAAGAAATCGCAACAAGTTTTGTGAATAAAGAAATGATTGAATTCATTGCCACCGTAATGGCAACTCTGGCATTTATACCCATCTGTGAACAAATTGAAAAATTGTCCATGCTGATCATCAAATTTACAACAGATAACTACCGGGAAATGGATGCATATGAAGTCAAGAAACCAGGAGAAAAAGTAATTATAGACCTTAATGTGTTTTTCAACACTGAAAAAAAAAATATGGCAACCTCACTTTTAACTGAACTTGAAAAACTTGCACCTAAAAAACCAAAAAATAAGAAACCAGATGATGGATGTGTTATATCAGGTGGTTCCAAACGAAGGAAATCAAAGAAATCAAATAAATCAAAGAAAATAAGGAGAACAAGGAGAACAAGGAGAACAAGGAGAACAAGGAGAACAAGGAGAACAAGGAGAACAAGGAGAACAAGGAGAACAAGGAGAACAAGGAGAACAAGGAGAACAAGAACTTTAAAGAAGCGTGCGTTGAAATAAAAACCACACATCATATTTGCCCCCTTCTTCGCGGCAGATGTGAAAATTGGATTGCGTGTCTTTTGAAAACACACAATCTGCGATGATTTGCTGGTCGTCTTTCACGACGCGTCCTTGAGACAACTGGCTGTGCAATTTAGCGTCGTATGTGACGGCCCACCATTCCGCCTTGGATTTGTGCAGCATGAAAAACCCGCCAGCAACATAATTGATGCGCGGATCCAACGGTTGCTTTTGATTCACGGTTCGAATGCAATTCTCAATTTGGCCCCAGTCATTGTTCACACATGCGTAATAAATTTTGCTGGGATTAAGAACCGCAATCTTCTCCGGATTCGGCCAATCGCGCAGCTTTGACATGGGAAGGTCTCGATAATGATTCGGGCCACTAGTGCGCCCACGAAAGTACCCAATGTCGCACCACCCATAAAAATCCGTGTCGAAATACTTTTGTGAAACTGTCTCATTTACAAAGTGCACTTTTTCGGACCATAGTGCATTCACTCGCCAGTCGACCCATTTGTTTAAAAGTGCATTTTTCGTATGATTTGCAATCCACATGTCTTTAAGCGCGTAGTTGCGAAACGATTCAAACGGTTTTATGATCACGCGAATACGCGGGTTTACCGCGGCATATGCGTTGAACTTCAAAGCAGCTTGTCCGGCTTCGTCCGTGTAGATGACCAGGTTGTATGAGTTAACATTTGAGAGCATGTTGTGAATCCACTGTGCGTAAGTTTTGAAATCAAACTTGGCCTTGAATTGATACCAGCAAGTTGAAAACGTGATGTTTATTGGATGATGATATGTAGACATTTTATAAATAAAAAATCAATGCATAATACATTATTGAAAAAACGTTTAAATCAAAATCAAACTAACTGCAATGTTTTTTATATATAAAAAAATAGCGAGTCCAGAAACGAGTCCCGTATTAGGACCCGCTACTCCCCCAATTGCATCACCATCAAAAGGAAGTCCGACGATTGATGCATCCTGCAATGATGTTGTCATGGAGCCATTTTCTCTCTACAGCTGTTGCTGTGGTTCAAGAACCGCCTTCACTCTACAACAACAACAACAACAACAACAAGACCCGCAAAAACAAGACCAAACTGCATGTATTGAAACAAAATATGAATTCGGACATGCAACTCATTACACATACAATGCAACCACGCCTCGGTTGATTCACACATTTGAAACATTTGAAACGGGAACACCTCCATGAACCCATGAAGACATGCATGGTTTCAATTTTTCAATTGCATGGGAATGGGTGCAACCAACTGGGTCACCTGTTTACCATTTTGTTTAATTGATTGACTTATTTTGCTAGGTTCAATGATTTGATTGGTTTGAATGGATTGACTCTTTTTAAGATTGATGTCATTGTTGTTTTGCTCCACCATCTTGCGTATGAGTTGTTCTTTGTCAATATCCAGCATCAAATGACTGTAATTTGTGACGCGTTCTTCGATGTCGCTGTAGTCTTCTCTCTGGACCACACTGAGAGGAGTGATGAGGAACCATTTGCCCTGACGTTGCAATTGAAACCAATACCTATCAATGGCATAGTGAATTTTATACATGGGGTTGCGCATGAGCAAATTGATACCTTCTCGATAGTTGTAAATAAGTTTGTCATAGTAATGACGCTTGACGATGTATGCAGTTGTGGTTTGGCAGTTGCTTATTCGGATGCACGCATCGTTTATGACTTGAAATGGCGGTATGTTGTTTCCAGCCAAAAGCACAACGTCCCAGTTCGAGACCGTGGCAAGAAATTTGTTCAACTGTTTCAAAAACAATGGAACGTTTGTGAAAAGGATGTCGTCTTCGCAAACCAAGACGTGGTCCCAGTTGCGCGCTTTAGCCAGTTTGATGCAGCTCAAATGACTCATACTGCAACCAATTGCGCCATTTTCATTTTTTATTGCATTAAATCTCTCAAAGTTCAGGTTCCGCATTCCAATTTTGAGTGCATTCAGTTGTGTTTCAACATGTTCCTTTCGATCGCTGCGTGATTCCAAGTTGATGTACAATGCATGATTCACACTGTCTAAATTTCTCATTGTCATCGAATGATTCAAGTGTTTGTTGTTTGTTGTTATTATAATGAGTTATCATTATTGTTTTAAATAATGACAATTGTTAATTATGATTGATTAAAAAGTTAATTATGATTGATTAAAAAATTGATTGTATGCATGAAAAAATGTATGCACTTGTTATACAAACTCAATGTCAAAATACACTTTGTTCTTTGACGGTTGCAGCAAAGGAAACCCAGGACGAGCCGGTGCGGGCGCGGTTCTTTACGATGAGACCGGAGCTGAAGTGTTTGCGGAAGCGGTATTTGTTGGGAATAGCGCGACAAACAACGAAGCGGAATACAGCGGCCTGATAGTAGGATTGCACGAAGCTGCAATCCGTGGAATCAAAGACCTTCACGTGTGTGGCGACAGTTTGCTCGTCATTCGGCAGATGGAAGGAAAATACAAGGTGAACTCTGTTAAACTTGCCCCATTGTACGAAGGTGCTAAAACTCTTGCAACCAAATTTGAAAAAATCAAATTTGAGCATGTGTACCGTGATAAAAATAAACGGGCAGATGCGCTTTCAAATGAAGGTGCAAAACCTGCACTGTAAAATATCAATCGCATGAATTATGAACCATACCATTTTTTATTCACGCTCATCATGTCTTTGCTGTAATTCACATGTCGTCTAGAAATGTTGCTGTAATCCGCACGTTGAATCACCGAAATGGGCACAATCAGGTACCAACGATGCATGCGTTGCAGTTGTTTCCAGTTTTGGTCAATTGCATAGTTTTCTTGGTCGTTGTTTTTCATCAAATTTTTCAATCCAATTTTGAAATTGTTCAACAAGGTTTCAAAATAAGGACGACGCAGCAAATAACACGTAGTGGTTTGACAGTTCCCCACACGCACACACTCGGGAGAAACTTGGCGAAATGGTTGATAATTGTTTCCAGACAACAAAATGACATCCCAGTTATCTTCAAATTTTTTCACAAACTGATTGAATTGATACACCAATTGTCCTGGATTGACAATGGTTGCATCATCTTCGCAGATGAGAACGTGGTCCCAGTTGTTTTCAATGGCAAGTTCCAAGCACGCGATGTGGCTCATGCTGCATCCCACCGCACCATTATCATTTGCAATTGCTGGAAATCGCTGTATGTGCAGTCCAATCTTGTTGAACTCGGCTTCGAAATGATTGCGACGATCTATTCTTGAATCAAGATTGATGTATAACACGTGTTTAATGTCATGAAATTGTTTCAGCATCGAATGTGAGTATTTGTGCGAGGGACTCTTATATATGAATTGCACAAATAATTTCAAATCACTGAACGGAAGTGGATATGAGTCGAACATTGTGATATTTCAAAAAATCTATGAAGTGAACGTTGTAAGAGTAATTTTCTGCGACTTCCAAAATGTCGTTGTCTGACATGGCCATCATTGCATATTTTTTCAAAAAATGTTGGCGTTTTATGATGCCGGTTTCATTTAAAACTTCCTTCCATTTGCAACATGTGGTGTTAAATGGGGTTTTCATTTCATTGTTGGAAACAAATGCAAAGCATGATACCCCTTGGTTTATTAAATAACTCGACATTCCCAACTCATACAATGAAATAGCTCCCCCATGATTTTTTGGTAAACCAGTTGTTTTGAAGTAATCCAAGATGCGCTGCAAAATGGGCGAATTGAAACATAAGAAATAAGACTGCACATGGAACTGGTTTTCATGACTGCTTGTCAAACCAATGAAGTCATGCGACGACAGTTTGGTTTCAAACAAGTTTTTAATGCAGCAGCCAAATGCATTCACATCAACGATGACAAATGAATCGTTGATCAAGGACAAACAGGATGCATTTGCCAGTTTATGTGAAGTCTGCATTATGAATGTTCCATAGTTTCTAAAATCACTCTTCATGTTGTAATTCAATAAGAAAAACTTGTTGTGATTAAGTGAATGCAAGTTCCACTCGTTCGGAGTATTGGTCAAAATGAACACATAATCAAAATAGTGTTCAATGCTTTCAATTGTCAACCAGTTATAACTTTCAAGTTCTCCTCTATCAGAATAATGCGAATAAATTGCAATTCGCTTGTTATCAAAATCCAGACCTTGTATTAACTGCAAGTGTGAAAAATTTGTTGACACGGCATCGTGCAGTTCTTCAAAAATTGATTTATCCGATTCCAACCGTTGTTTCAATCCGTCATTGACTTTCACTAAGCTTTCATAACGCACTTGATAATCATTTTTCAATTGTTCTATTTTGTTTATCAATGATGTTGTCAAACCATTTTGTGATTTTTCAGTTTCAATTAGTTCATTTTGTTTTTCGGCCAACGCTATTTTTTCCAAATGAATGAATGTTCTTTCTTCATTCATGCGTTTCCTTTCTTCCATGAGTTCGTCCTGCAAAATTCGCAATTTTTCTATTTGCGTGTCAGCATGTTTGCGTTTGAGGTTGCATTCTTCAAGCGCGGCCTTGACCAATTTTTCATTGTATTGTTTTTTTTCTAAAAATTCATTGAGAGTTTTTTCCTTGTGATTCTCACACTCTTCAGTTAATGACTTGGACAACATGGCGTGGTTCAAATTCATTTGTGTTCGTTCATTTTTCAACTTTTGCATTGCCTCGTTGAATGCGAACTGTCGTTCACTGTTTTCCAGATCGAGCTTGTTTCTCAATTCTCTCTTCTTTTCGTTAAATTCTTCTTCGCATTTATTGCGATGAGCCTCAGTGTCCTTTTGAAACATTTCAATCCTTTGTTGTGCATTCTTCTTTTCATTTTCAACGGTTTGGTTGAATTGTGCCAGTTTGTCATTCATGTCTTTGAAAGCGGCATTGAATCGAGCATCCATGTCTTGTTTTTTTTGTTTCAGCTCTTCTTCGCATTTATTGCGCTGTGTCTCACTTTCCTTTTGAAACATTTCAATCTTTTGTTGTGCATTCTTCTTTTCATTTTCAACGGTTTTGTTGCATTCAGCCATTGCAGCATTGAACTTCGTTTCTTGTTCTTCCACTTTTTTGGAAAACGACGCATTCAGTCGGATTTGTTCATCATTTAATTTTTGCATTTGTGCGTTAAATTCACTTTTTTGCATGCGAATCATTTCGTTGTAATGGTTCTCCTGTTCCAACTTTGCATCATGCAACTCTTTTAAGATGGACTTGCGTTGTTCAGCGGCGTCAATTTGCGCTTGTTTGAACAATGTGGTGCGGTCATTCTCCAACTGTTGTCGCTTGGCATTGAATTCTAACTCGATTTGTTTAATTTGCTCTCGTTCTTGATGTAATTTCTCCAGTTTTTTATTCAGCTTTGTTTCCAAATCCAGCTTTGCCTTTGCAAAAGCATCTGCGTTGGATTTTATTTTTTCATCAAGTTCTGTTTTTGTCTTTTGAAGCAGTTGCGCGTGTTCATTTTCCCGTTTGGTCGTTTCATCGTTTATTTTTTTCATTGCAGCATCATATGCTAACTGATATTTGTTCATGACCGACTTGAACAAGCATTCATTTTCTCGTTTTTTTTCTGCCAATGCCTCTTCGCTGGAAACACGCAATGCTTCTTTGTCTTTTTTTGCTTCTTCCACCAGTCTTTCTTTTTCCAATCTCAACTCGAGTTGCAACTCTTTTGTTTTTGAATGTTCAAGTTCCACTTTTTTTTTGTTATTCATCAATTCATCCATGCATTGTTTCACTTGTTCGCGTTCTTTGGTGCGTTCATCATTCAATCGTTGAATGAGAGAATTATGTGCAACGGAGTTTTCTGCAATGCGCGCATTGTATTTTTTTTCCAATTCCTCACGTTCATTTGAGAGATGGTTCTGATTTTGTTGTCTTTCTTTTTCCAATTGAGATTTCATTTTTTCACGTTCATCTTTCATGTGTGTCAAAAACTGCACATGTCGTTCATGCTCGTCCTCCTTGAGCCGCTCCCGCTCCTCATCCAGTTCCTTCTTCATTTGGTTTCGTTCATCACGAATCATTTTCACGTCATTGGAAAACCGCTTATTTTGTTCTTCTTCTTTTTGTTTCAGCTGTGTCAATTCGTGTTGCAAATTTGCCTTCTGCTCTTCTTCTCTCTTCTGCAACATTTGCAGTTGGTCATTATAGTAAGCAGTTTGCTCTTCTTCTCTCTTTTTCAATTGTTCTTTAACGTTTTCATGCCATGCGTGCATTTTTTCTTCTTCTTGCTTCAACCGGGTTTGGTCTTTTTCAATTTGTTGCATCATGATTTCCAGTTTGCTCATTTTTTCATTGCACACAACTTCAGCTTGTTTCATCATTTCTGCAATTTCATCTTCGGCTTTTTTTCTCTTTTCATCATCCTCTTTTTGCATTTTTTCATTTAACTCTTTGCGTTCTTCAATCAACTGGCACTTTATTTTTTCGCGTTCTTCATCCATTTCAAGAACGACTCGTATTGCGAATTCTTGTTCGTCTCGTTTGATGCGTGCATGAAATTCATCCAATTCTTGTTTCATCTGGTTCCGCATTTTTTCTAGTTCAACATTGGCATGATCCGTGTCTTTTTTCAATTGTTCTCGTTCTTCGTTTAATTGTTGCATCAAACTGGTGTGTTCCAGTTTGTTTTGTGTCGTCTTTTCATTGTACATGGACTCAAGTTGTCTCTTAATCTCATTTATTGAATCAAAATGATGCGCACGCTGCAAGCTTGCTTCTTTTTTTGCTTGTTCATTCAATCTCTCTTTTTCAAGTTCAAATTGGCGTTGCATTTCTTCGATTTTTTCATTGCACTGTTTCACAACGGTTGAATATTTTTCAATTGTTTCCTTCATATTTGATCTCAATTTCACGCATTCTGCTTCCAATGCAATGTTTTTTTTTGCCATCTCGTTGTTGTTTCTTGACATTCTGTGTATTTCCAAGTTTCGTGCGTGCTCCTCTTTCGCATTCATTTTATGAGACACAAACAACAACTCACTAATGACAGTTGTTATTTTTATATTCAGGTTTTAACACATTTGCCATTTCCCCCAATTTACAATTTCCAATTTCCAATTTACAACAGTATCAATGTTTTGAAATACTCGTCATTTTTCAACGCATTCATGTAATGAAACAGACGCTTGCGTCTACCAACAATTTCGTGGTTTGCAGAATCGGTCTCGTATGCAACAATGTCTTGTATAACATCACCTTTTCGACTTTTGCATTTTATGCCATAGTATCCAGCAATGTGTTTCAATTGTTTCATGTTGTAATTCATTTCATAGTCAACCAACATCGCTGTTGCACAATCCATGTTGAAAAAATCAGCGTCTTCAAAGTCCATCAAATCGGGATCATAAACATGATTTGCACCAGCTCCATCATTCAACTCATCATTCAAAGTTTGCATCATGCTGTCGTATGTTGACATGGACGATTCCAATGATGGGACTTGTGCAGTCGGACTGGAAATGGGTTCCGCGTCGATGCACAATTCAAGTGCGTCTGTTGAGAGATTTCCTTGTAAATCCTTTAAATAATCAACCTTTACCATGAATGGTGCACAACATAAAGACAATGGTTGAATTGTTTTTATGTTTTTTACATATTTATATTGAATCATTTCATTTTCACATCACACATCAAATGCCTATTTCTTTTTATTGATTTCGTCCAAAATGTCCATGTGCTTGAAAATCGTTTTGTTCGTAATGCTGGGATACTTTGAATTTTTGGGCTTCAACTGGCTGTTGAATTCAACTTCCAAAATGACCGCATCCCACTCCTCTTTGTGCGCCTCACTCAAGTGTTGATGCGCCCCCTTCAAAATGATGAATAAGTTTTCAGTCAACTCTTCCACCTCATTTGAGTGGTCCGTTTGACGCATGTGCTCTTGAATGAGCGACTGCAACTGTTGCACTATGTCCAATATTTGCATGGGTGAAATTACCCCCACCTTCATCAAATTGATGATGAACATGCTCATGGCGCGCCGTTTGTCATTCGTTTTGTTCACTTCGCAAAACCGCGTGTAATCTTTCTTTGCATCCGCGTGTTCGATGGTCTTGAATAGACCCATAAACTGATTGAAGTTGGTCTGGAACACGGATTCAAACACATCGTTGTAAGTTTGCAACAACTGGTGAAACAAACGCGCATACACTGCCGAAAAAAAATGATTTGAACTGGCCGTGTTGAAAATGGCCTCCCCCACCGTCATTAAATGTGATGCATCCGGCTCGTCTTTCAACTCATTGATGCGCGCGCACAGTGCCGCATACACTTCGTCATATGTCTTGTCGGTTATCTTATTCAAATCCGACCGGATTCCGTCCAAATGCGCATCAATTCCTTCGCGCTTCTTCAATTCAGTCGCTTGAAATGCACGGATGGATTCCCAATCCTCTTCCGTTATCTCACTGGCAGCATTGCGAGGCTTCTTGCGCATGCTTGCAGCTTGTCCACTTTGGTCATCCGGCTTTTCACGCTTCGGAAAAACGGGCGTCTTCACATACGATGGTGCACCCACTTGGTCAGCGATGCTCGAAACTAAATCTATCATTTGCTGCGGTAAATGACATTCAAACCCATTCCATTTGATGGCCTCAAAATCAGATATCTGGTACACTGGTGTTATTTGCACTGCGTCTGTCATTTTGACCCTGAATGTATTTTGCGCGCTTTGTTTATATTCATTTCATCTAAAATATTTTTATTATGATTTATGGTGGTGCCTTTTTTTAAGCCGGACCAAATGCATTTATTATTTTGAAACAATTTAAATGATGCATGACATTTACAAACACGCATCAATCACATGGGCAACGATTGTTGGAACCAGTTGACGATCACGTGTGAAAGTTCGGCGGACGCATTGAATGACCTAATTGCAAATGAAATTGAATACAGGCCGAATGACGAATACGACGAAGCCACGCACAGCGACCATGTGCGAATTGTGAAACGCGGCAAACATGGGATTTACGTTGACATGCGCACCAAATGGTTGCCCGACTTCAAATGGCTGAATGAGCTATTGGATAAATACCCGCAATGCTGGGTGAAAAACGTATGGCAAGAAGAAGGAGGACTTGCTGGCGTGTGGGTGGGATTTGTGGATGTTGAAACCGGTGAAAAAAAAATACAGGATATGCGGTGGAATGATTTGTGTCTTGAGCAAAAAGTGTACTTTTTTGATGATGGATATTAGAAAAAGGAAATTAAATATAAACTAAATTTATACAATTATTTTATTAATCAAAAAATGAGCACAGGATATAAAGTTAATGGTGTTGATATTTCAAATTATTTACAATTATATTTTACTGGTTCAGAAGAATCTGTCTTAGCCGGGTTTAAAATAAATGGACTTCAAGCTTTTGCAAGACGAGATAATGATCCAAACAATGCTCCCACAATTTCTACTGGATACAAAATTAATGGTGTTGACATTTCTCAATATGCAAATAAGACAAATCCTAGTTTAACAGTTGAACTATCCGGTTCTACTACATATGATGGGCAACCACACCAAGCATCAATAGTTAAAATATCTCCAACTGATTCTTGGATTAGTGTTGCAACTTCAACACAAACGAATGCAAACACATACAATGAAAATGATTATACATACACACCATCTCCTGGATATGTTTTAACGGTAGCTCCAAGTGGGTTTACAATTAATCCAAGAGTATTAAGCTTAATAGCAAATGGTAGCCAAAGTTTTACATATAGTGGTAATTCAAATCAGTTTACAGCATACACAATATTAAATGCTGTGTCTCAAGATACAAATTATTTGGTGTCCAATACAACAAAAACTTCAGCAGGAACCTATACAGCAACATTAACCACAGCTTCAAGCAATTATAGTATCAGTACCACCAATTATGAATTATCTTGGACTGTTTCTGCAAAGACAATAAGTTTAACGGCAAATGGAAGCAGTTCATTTAGTTACACCGGCAATTCAATAACTTTTTCAGGTTATACCATATCAGGAACGGTGGCAGCAGATTCTGGATATTCAGTTGGTGGAAGAACATCAACAAATTGTGGTTCATATACAGCATCATTGACTGCTTCGTCATCAAATTACATTGTTAGCCCAACTAGTTACCAAGTGTCATGGTATGTTACTCCAACAACTCCAGCTAATTTCACTGCATCTGTGGCAAATTATGTCACAATGAGCTTGTCTTGGAGTGCTGTTGGAGGATGTACCTATAACATATATTATTGGAATGGGTCATCCTATGCTTTTTTAACTAACACATCTTCTACAAGTTATTCTCTAGGCAATGGTGCAACTCAGACAACATATTATTATTATGTTGAAGCCACAGCAAGTTCAGGAACAAGTGTTCGCACAGCCATAGCAGGCATTACTACAGGTTCTGATGGTTATTACTACAATGTTCCATATGATAGCGGATGGGTAGATCAACGACCATTGTGTTTAACAGGTTCAAGAGATGGGACAATAGGATTAAAAGCATGGGTGCAAGGAACATATGGTATAACAATAAGTCAAGTCGGTGTAGAAAGAGCACAATGTAATTTTAGTACTTCTTTGCTATGGGGGACAGCCACTAGATTTATAAGATGGAATTTGAATGGAACTACCGTGAATTTTCCAAGATCAACTGATACATCTGCTCCAAATCCATGGAATTCCACAACTACAGGTCTTGCTCCATATTACAGGTCAACGGTAACAACTGGTACCATAACATATACCCTTGTGGCTACTGGATCTGGATGGTCTACAAATAACACTGCAGGAGTAAGTGGAGTAAACTGGGTATATGCGAACTGGAAAAATGCGGGTACAGCAGTTGCATATGCAAATCCTGTAAACCCATCAATAACATATTATTGATAACATATTATTAGTTCATAATTTAAAAAAATATATATATTTCACATAATATAAATAATGTCAGAAAATGCACCACCCATGTTTATTCCTCCGCCCCCACAACCTGTGCAACAGCCAGAACAATATTCTCAATTTGGTCAAGATATCATAGTAACAGAAATATTCAAAAAAAAAGAAAACGGATATTTCGTTGACTTAGGAGCAAATAATGGAATATTTTTTTCAAACACATATTTATTAGAAAAAAATTACAATTGGAAAGGAATTTGCATTGATGGCAATGCTAACACTTTCCAAGCTTTGACAGATAATAGGGTTAACTCAACCTGTGTCAACAAAACAGTTTGTGATCAAACAGGACAAACTCTTGATTTTTGCGTGGTAACAGTTGACGTATTGTGTGCTTTGATAAATTATGCTGACACAGCAGTAGACTATCTACAAGCTGACGGAATTTTGATTCCTGTAGAAACAACAACATTGACTGATATTTTGGATCAAAACAATGCTCCTACAAACATTGAGTATCTTTCAATAGATACAAATGGTGCTGAGTATCAAGTTCTTCAGGGAATAGATTTTAACAAATATACATTTGGAGTTTTGACGATAGAACATAGTAATATTTCTCAAAAACAAACAAGCATAAGAGAATTTTTAGCCACAAAAGGATATATTTTATACAAAGAGCTTTTTACGGATGATATATTTGTTAATAGTAATTTGACAGTTTAACTAAAAATGCAAGGAAGGAACACGCCGGTTTGATCAACGACGCAACTTTTTCTTCATGGTTGACTTGCGCTTCTTTGGTCGTTTACCTGCCGTTTTTCTCTTTTTACCACCGCCTTGAGGAATGCTGACTGAAATTGCATGAATGTTATACAACAATTGGTTGGAACCTTCTTGACAGTGAGCTGCACTTACATTAAGGTCTCCTCTACTAGCGTAAAATGGTATTCTTGCTAAGTAGAGTGAGTTGTGTGAGGTGGCATACATTATTTCTGCCGGGTCAGTTGATGGAGTGATTGAGAACACGCGTTCTGGTGAATCCAATAGTGCCTGCATTGATGAAAATTTCACTAAACCGCCAGTGAGAAACCCAATGCTTCGAAGTGAGAAATATGGTTCGCCCTCGCCCTTTTCCACATCTCTGAAAGAATCTTTGTGGGGACATTTGTATTGTATGTTTCTTCCTTTGTTCATTTCGGAACGTATTCTATCCTTTGATATTGGATACAAAACACCAATACTCAGTTTTAAAATGATGTTTGCAGGGTCATCATTTAACCAATCTTTAACTGACATTTCATCCAACGTGGATAAATCTTGGACTATCTTTTCAAAATCCACCGGTTCACTAACAACCGGTAATGGCGTGTTTGGATTGACATATGTAGCATTGAACTTCAACCGGCCATTGGATTCAATCATTGGAATTTCATCTGGGTCCTCAGGCCATCTTTCTTCAGCCTCTTCTTGACGTCGCATGGCTTCTTCCATTTCCTCTTCATCATAAAATTGATTTCTATAATCAGCCAATTGCCTTGCTTGAAATGTTTCGTATTGGTCAAGCAATCTTTCATGTTCTGCATCGGTGTAAGGTTGTGCCATATTGAAATTGGAGTCAACATCATTAAAATACATTGCAAAACATTGCCATCCTTGTATTTGTCCTAAGCACTCTAACGCACTTTGGTCATGTAGCACTGGTCCACACATACTTAAAACGCCTTGTCGAATGTTGTAAAACAAAAACGTCATTTCTTCTTTGGTGCGGCAATTTGGGCTGCATGTCAAAATCATCGCGATGTCGTCTAACCCGACAAAAAAGTGAGTCAATGCAGATTTAAGTTGTCTGACATTTGCAATCCTATCAAACCAGTCTTCGTAATTAGCAAATGTTGCTGGTGGAAACGCATTTCTTTGTTGATTGTAAATAAGAATCAATGCAAAAATGCATTGACATATCCAGAAGTTGTTGCAAAATAGTGTGTATCTATCATCATCTATTACTATGCGAGCTGGTTGCACGAAGTCTCTGAAATATTCATCGGAGAACTTGCTGTATGCATTAGCGCATGCTATTGCTATCTCATCATTCATGCGTTCATCAAGCGAACTGTGTTCAATTAGTTTATTGTATGCATGCATTATAAAATCGTGTATTTTTTCAGATAATAGGTCAGTTTCGTCAGTGTCTTGTTCAAAAAGTTTTCTGATGTAACTGAACTGACTGGAAACAAATCTTTGCATTGAATCCAAAATTTCTTTGCATTCATCACTTCGCCTCGAATCGGAAAACAATACACGTGGCACAACACCTCGTCTTCGTGGCATATCTTCCTCGTCTCTTTGTCTTCTAGCTGGCATTTGAAACGTGCAATGTGTTTAGCAATCACTTATCTTATTCAAATAAAAATAATTAATTAAAATGGCTTAAATACACCGTTGCATGCTAAAACAGCGCACCTATGACCGCACCCCCTTCTGATGTTCCCCCTCGTGAATTTGAGGCGTGGGAAGATATACCCGAATTAAACACGCAACTCATGCGTGGCATATATGGCTATGGTTTTGAAAAGCCGAGCCCCATTCAGCAGAAATCCGTTCTTTCCATCATTGATGGTAGGGACGTCATTGCCCAAGCACAGTCGGGCAGTGGCAAGACCGGTGCATTTGCAACCGGAGTGTTGAATCGAATCCGTCTTGATTCGAAGCATCCGCAGGCACTCATCATGGCACCCACCCATGAGCTGGCGAACCAAATATATGGCGTAGTCAAGGATCTGGGAACACAAATGACTGGACTCAACTTGCAGCTTCTTATTGGTGGAACCTCGACGGAAGAAGACTTGGCTGCACTGAAAGCAACTGGCCCCCAGGTGCTCATTGGTTGCCCTGGTCGTGTTCATGACATTCTGCGCCGACAGCCCGCGATTGGGCGCGGAATGCAGATTCTTGTATTGGATGAAGCCGACGAAATGTTGTCGTCGGGTTTCAACGAGCAAATTTACAACATTTTTCAACAGCTGAACACAAATGTGCAAGTGTGTTTGTTCAGTGCAACCATGCCGCCGGAGTTGCACGCGCTTTCCGACAAGTTCATGCGCAATCCGGTGCGCATCCTGGTGAAAAGCGAGATGTTGACACTGAGAGGCATCAGCCAGTATCATGTGGCGTTGGAGACAGACCAAGACAAGTATGCCACGTTGAAAGATTTGTTTACGCGCATTTCGGTTTCGCAGTGCATCATTTACTGTAACAGCATTCGTCGCGTGAGTGATTTGGCGGAGGCAATGATTAACGATGGCTTTCCAGTGTGTTCCATACACAGTGGCATGGACAAGAGCGTGCGTGAAAAGATGTACCGCGAATTTCGCAGTGGCGCACACCGTGTGCTCATTTCATCGAATGTGACGGCACGCGGCATTGACATTCAACAAGTGAGCACTGTTATCAACTTTGACATGCCTCGCGATGTGCACACGTATTTGCATCGCATTGGGCGTTCTGGGCGTTGGGGGCGCAAAGGCAGCGGTGTCAATTTTGTGACGCGCCGCGACTTCCGCAAGTTGAAAGAGATTGAGTCGTATTATGGCACGTTCATTCCAGAGCTGCCCGCTGATTTTGGGTTGGCATAAACACATGGACACATATACACATAGACACATAGACACATAAATGCACAAATGCACAAATGCAGAAATAGTGATCAAATAATGAGTTCATTTGCATTTAATTAAATGTTTTTATTTAATTAAACCACTAATTAACATCATGATATTTCTTGCTTATGTTCCGCTTGCAACTGTATTGGTCGGCATGTTTTCAATTGCTTATGTCCGATGTCATGATTTTGACTGCATGGATGTCATGCAGGATATATGGGAGTGCGACGTGTGCAGGTGCTATGAAGATGGCGGGTTTGGCTGTCTATGTTGCACCTGCACCGTGTGCGAAAAACCAGAACAGTTGTATGACGATTCATCCGATGCATTCCGTTCTCATTACTATTCCTATTCCAAAAAGTCATGAAACAGCTTGTCAACATACATGGGCTGCAGTTGTGGATTGTACAAATAACAGTTGCACTTGCCGTCAATGTGATAACTACCGTATCGGTTTCCTCCACAGTTGCAGTATCCTGGTGCGGGTTCCATTGGGTTGGGCGTAAATATGCACCAATCTTTCGGGTATCCCTGTTCCACACAGGCTGACCAATTTTCATATCCTTCTTCCAATGCTGTTTGCTGTGTGTAGTTATAACGTGCAATGTAAAAAATCAACAGCACAAATAAACCCCATTTCATGTAAGTTTTCATTTTTTTTATATTGATATTTTATTTTTTGCATGGTTCATGTTGTCGATCATGTCGATCATGTCGATCATGTCGATCATGTCGATCATGTTATCAACTTGAAGATTCGTTTGAACGCACTCGCCTTTTTGGACTTCTTCTTCTTCGTTTTTGTCTTTGAGGCAGTCTTCTTGGCACTCAACTTTATGCTTTTTGATGGACTCTTACTGGGACTTGGACTCTTCTTTGGGCTTTTCGTTGCGCTTTTCGCGTTCGGTGATTTTTTTACTGTGAGTTTATTGCTGTTGACATTGTAGGTGTGTTCAAAATACTCCATAGGTGAATACTTCAAAAACCATTCTTCAAACTCGGGGTCGCTGCGTTTCAGTTGTTGATACTTTTCCGCCTTTTCAGCCTTAATGTCATCCAACGTTTCTTGCTTGCCGTAGCACTTCAGGCCATACCGTTTCAACAACCCGCTGCGTTTCAATCGATTGCGCTGCTGTATATCATACAAATATTTACACATGCACAAAATGCGCTCCACATCGTAATACGGTTTATCCGTGTAAATCATCGCCAAATACAAACTCAACATGGTGTCCGTGCTTGCAATTCTCACTTGCTTTTTACCAACATGCGCAACATTGTAACTGTGGCACGCAACCGGTTTGTAAATAAATGCAATCGAGTGTTCATTCTTTCCCTTTCCAACCGAAATCTCGTAATGTTCTGGAACAATCTCGCCAATGCCCGAATGCTTGGTGATGACCACACCCTTGAAGTCATTGTCTTCTAGGCGTTCTTTCACTTTGCGAGCACTGGTCTCTGGGTCAACTGACAGCACATCAAAGTGAGGGATTTGCTGAAATAGCGCCTTTTCATAACCAGGCAAATACTTTGCATAATGCGAAATGGCATACCCTCCAAAAAACACCAAGTCTTCGTCGATGAATGCATTGCGCACTGTGCGAAACATGCGCACCTCTTCGCTTTCGTCTGCGGTGCCGCTTGTGCCATCAATTTCATCTGCCGTGGGACTTTTGTTGTCATGTTGCTTTTTTGGGGTTTGAAATGGTTTTAATTTATCCGGGGTGCATCCCTCTGCCATCAGAGGATGGTGCTTGTTCAACAAAGCCAAACGCTTGCTCACTTTCTCCCAACGCGACACATCGCCCTCCGGACGCGACAGCTCCAAATACATCCCCATGCGCAGCAGATTCGGCGGAGCATACAGAATTCCGTCCACCTTGATTGCATCGGCTTTAATGTTTTTGAACAGCGTGGGGTCCAACTGCGTGATGTCCGCAATGCCCACGAAATTCACAAACACTTTGTATGTTCCGTTATGCATGCCCGACTTGGCCTCCACTTCTGAATACCCGTTTTCATAAAACTCGTCAGCTAAATCCTTGGCATGCTCCAGCGCATTGGGCGAATAAAAATCATAATCCGGTATTTCCGTCTTTTTGTCGTAGAATTGCGCCTCCTCCGGCAAAATGTTGTTGATTGCCGTGCCGCCATAACACACCAACTCATGCTTCTTTATGAAACGCTCCACAATGGCAATGATGTCCTTTATTTTGGGGTCGCTCGTTTTTTTGGCGCCAATATTGGCCTCTATTTTTTCAACCGCTTCTTTTACCAGTTCTTGTTCCAACTCATCCAATGTTTTGGTTTTAAAAGAACGGTCGTCTTTCATTACTTCAGTTGTGTCTTGTTATGTCTTACTATACAATCTTCCTAATATAAAATAAATAAATTTTATTATATCAATAAATGAGATATAATCAACAAATATAGTGAATACATTAATGAGCATTTGGCATGGCAAATGTGTTTGTTATGAGCGAAACAATGGCAGTAGATGCCAGCAAAAAGAACGCCGCACTAAATACAACTGTCCTGTCAAAAGGAGTCATTTCATAATCAGCCCATGGATTGAACCGCACCAGCAAAAATGCGATGATGAAATACTTTAACACTGCATTTAGCGTTTCTAAGTAAGCGGGAGCAACTGATGCGATTCCGAGCAGTGCAATTGCATATAGTGCATACCAAGCATACAAAAGTGCATAATAAAATTTCTTGATCCAATCTTGTTTCATCGGTGTTGATGTCGCGTTTAAACATTCGTAATATTATTTATTTCTATTGTAATAGGTGCCAATATTCATTAAATTTTAAACTTTCAACTTTAAACAATGAATTTAGAACTTTCGAAATTTGACATGCGTTCTATCAGTTTTAGGCCGGATGAAAACAAGGGCCCCGTCATTGTCCTGATCGGCCGCCGTGACACCGGCAAAAGTTTCCTTGTGCAGGACCTCATGTTCCACCACCAGGACATCCCCATCGGCACCGTAATATCCGGAACTGAGGCGGGAAACGGCTTCTTCGCCGCCCACGTCCCCAAACTCTTCATCCACGACGCCTACAACACCGCAATCATCGAAAACATCCTCAAACGCCAAAAAGCCGTGCTCAAACAAATGAAAAAGGAAATCGAAACGTACAAACGCTCCACCATTGACCCGCGCACATTCGTCGTCCTCGATGACTGTCTTTACGACAACAAATGGACCAAGGATGTTATGATGCGCCTCCTCTTCATGAACGGGAGACACTGGAAGATCATGTTGGTCATCACAATGCAATATCCGCTCGGTATTCCGCCCAATTTGCGCACGAACATTGATTACGTGTTTATCCTGCGCGAGCCCTACATCGCCAATCGAAAGCGCATCTGGGAGAATTACGCGGGCATGTTCCCCACATTTGAGAGCTTTTGTCAGGTCATGGACCAGTGCACTGAGAATTTTGAGTGCTTGGTCATCAATAACAATGCGAAATCCAACAAACTGCATGAACAAATCTTCTGGTATAAGGCGCAACAGCACGGTCCGTTCAAGCTGGGGTCCAAGGAATTCTGGGAAATCTCTAAAGATTTGCACTCGGATGATGAAGAGGAGACGTATGATCCGAAAAACTCCGGCAAAAAAGGACCCAAAATCAATGTAAAAAAGAGCAAATGGTAAAATCTTGCTTTTTTTTGTACAAAAGTGCTTTTGTATTTGCAAAAGCGCTTCACATTTGTGTGGAGCGCTTTTCAAAAGAGTTGTCTGCCTGCATATGAAAAAGTGCTCACGCAACTTCGTGAGCACTTTTTTGTCTTACTTCACATTATGTCATATAATTTCATAATTTCACTGGTTTCATAAACTATAATTTCAAAATATAAAAACTCTTAATGTAAAACAATTTAAAAATGATCGGCTTATGCACGGCTACCTTGGTGTGAAACTGAAAACGGTAGAATACAAAAAGATGCCAGCATCGGATGTGTCATCGCTTTCATTGAGTCCGAATGCGGAGACATTTTTGTTTGAACGGTGCCAATTTTCGGACTGTAGCAAGGTTCTGAACTCGGTTTTATTAAAAGAGTACCAGAAGTGGAAACAGTCGGTTGGACTGGCATTGACTGAAACCGACATGAAGGATTTGAAGGCGTATTTGAATGCATCGCCGCATGCGCTGAAAGCGACCGTGTGGACCGAACAGGGAAACAATGAGGGATACTATGGCGTGTCATTGCGTGATGATTATTATGCCATGACGAATGCAGTGACCAACAACCCAATCTGCACATCAACCACTGGCAAAAAGGTGGAAAAGAGAGAGGCAACCACACACCAGCTCTTGAGCTCGTGGCCCACGATTGCAAAGGCCGCCTTGGCGGAAGGCATGTGCGCTGCGAAAATGAGCCGATATGTCAAGTCCAAGACGGTCATTGCCGATTATTATTATTGCTCACAATGACTGCGCAATATTCAAATTTAATCAAGAAAATTGATTTAGTATTTATCGGTTTCATGAAAGTGGCAGTTTACCATGAATTTGGTTTCATTTTCGAGATATTACATTGGTTATTTGTTGTTCAATGTTGCAGGATGGGTGTATTTTGGATATTTGATGCAATACACGAGTTTCATGACAACGCAAACGTGCAACAGTTATACAAAAGAACTCACGGATGCTGTGAAAATATTTGTTGGAAGTTCAATGAGCTTGACCACACTCAACTTCTTGATTATAACAAGAAATGTCTGCAATGTCGCCACAAATGAGGTGGACACAATCAATCTTGACAATTTGTATTGCAACCTGATGACAACCACCATGTTGTTATCAGTGTCCGGCATACTTGGTTTGACGATGTTTATCATGACATCCGGCATGACCAACATTCAATGCTCCAATGAAAACGCCGAGATTGGCTTGAAATTGGCGGTTTATGGCGTTGTTTGGATTTCATTCATTGAAATGCTTTTGATACTCTTTTATGTAGTGCTGCCGTTCGTGTCAAAAATCATTGTGAATGCCAAGTTGCACCTTTTGTGTCGCTGCCCCTTGTTCGATGCTTTCAAAAGATACAACGAACGACGTGTCGGTGTCGTCATGAGCGAACATTCCATGCCAAAATACAGCACAAACCATATAGTCGTGCCGATGCCGGTCAAAGAATATCCCAAGGCGGTGTGTTCCATTTGTTATGACAACACCATCACAATGTTGCTGGAACCATGCAGCCATGTTTGCATGTGTCATGCGTGTTATGAATTATTGGTTTCTAAAGAGTGCCCCATGTGCAAAACAAAAATAACAACAACCCGAAAAATATATTTTGCAAGCCCAGGAATTTAATTTAATTTAATGCGAAAAAAGTTATTTACTTTTTTCGAGTAATTTTTCACACTGGAACTAAATGAAGAGATTCCCAGGGGGCGATGGTTGAAATTTATTCGATTTACCCTCTTCTTCTTGTTGTCTTTCAATTTCATCACACAGTTCAATCAACTCGCGTTGTTCTTCTTCTTTTAACAAATAACGAAGTGCATGACTGCAATGTTTTGTGGCATCATCATCCTCCTCATATGTGGCAGATACCAATCTTTTTGCAAAATTCAAATCACGTTTCAATCTATCCGAAACAATCTCAAAATGTTCACCAGGACGATAGGGTGTGGTTAATGTTGCAAACATTGTTTCTTCATCATCAAAATAATCGGGGTAATATTTTCTAAATTTGCTCCAGAAAAACCAAGGCGTATTTTCATGCATATCTTTCAGTTTCATAAACTCTGTTTTAAATTTTGCATCTTTGAACATATGATCCAAATCATCAGTTGATAATAGACGAGCAATTCCTGCAAAAGCAGCATCGTTTTTCAATAATTTTTTTTTGATTTTTTCCATTTCACTGGGCATTTCTCCAAGGTTGAACAAAGCATTAAATAGGTCAATGTTGATTAACATGTCATGTTTGTTCTTTTCTCTATATTTCGCAAAAACTAGGTAATCACTCACCCCTGCAAATAGTGATCCAGTTCCAGTTATTACGTCTTTAAACCATCTTTTTAAACGTTCATCTTCCAATAGTCTATCAATTTTTTCCTCCGACACCTTTTCGTCTCGTGGATTCATGAATTGCATTGTGTTCGGATGAAACTGAGTTTTGTCCAGGGGATTTCTTTTGCTTTGTATTATATACAAATTACCGTGACTGTTGTAATTGCAAAACATGTTGTGGTTGTGTTTTTCGGCAGCAGTACACCATTGTGTATTTCTTCCATAAAACTTTGAACCTGCTTCCGTTGTTGGGCGATAAACGATGTAGTTTGGTGTTTCCAACACCACTTCAACATCATGTTCGCCTTCTTCTCTTAGTTTCTTCTGAAGAGCTGATTTTTTAGATTGTTTCAATTTCTTTTCTTCTATTTGTTGCAATGCATCTTGTTTTTCTTCAATGAATTTTTCCAATGCAGACAGTGATGGAAAATCTTTCAGCGACAATTGTTTACCATCATTCTCTCCGTTTTCTTTCAATACCTTGAATTTCTTCGCGCTATCAAGTAGCCTTCCAATGTTTTCCATGCTGTTCGGCACACCCATGCTCCCAGTCAAATACAGCTGCATCACAAAATCAATCAAGTCCTTGTTGTCTGTGATTCTAATGATTTCATCAAGCATCGACTTGAATTCAGTTTCAATCGACTTGAATTCAGTTTCAATCTGCTTATCATCGTGCTTTTGAACATCTTCCAATGGAGGAAACACAACACCGGGTCTGCTTCTCAAAAATGCATCATCCACAATGTTTGAATACTTTGTCTTGATGTTTCTATAAAAATATGTCTTTGCAGTTTCAACGCCTCCACCGTAGCGTTTTCTTGTGTATCTGGCACGACGTGTCCTTGACTTACACCGACGACTTTTTTTTACCATATTTCGTATATATTATAATTAATAATATATTATTCAGTGCATTATTTGTCGAATTTCTCTCTAAAATGAATCATGACAAACCCGAACTTACCGGAAATCATCGATGAACATTGTGTGCGATGTTGTTGTTTGACAAGTTTTGACTTTCTTGATTTCATGAAACGAGAGAAAATGTAAATATTCATTATACAAATTTAAACAGCATCCATTATTAAATATATTATTTATAAAATCGCACATGTCTCAATCAACCTCTGCATCAAAAAAGTCCATATTTGAAATGGCATGCAACAACGGTTTGCGCGGTGCTGGTGCAATGGTCATACAAGTATCCTCCCTCATGTGGATGCGAACAACGATGAATTACCAGTATAAAAATGGGGGTGGCATGGTGGAAACCATGAAAAAGCTGTATGCAGAGGGTGGGGTTCCGCGGTTTTATCGCGGCATTGCGCCGGCACTCATGATTGGACCGTTGACGCGGTTCATCGACACTGCATCGAATGAAGGTGCCATGCGTTTTTTCGAGGGAGAACAGGTGCCAATTGCAGTGCAAACTGGGTGTGCATCGGTGGCCGCAGGTGTGCTCCGAATGAGCATCGTGCCAATTGACACCTGGAAAACCAGCAAACAGGTGCATGGCGACAAAGGCATCCAGGTCATCCGAGAGAAAATGTCGAAGCAAGGCGTGTCTGCGTTGTATCAAGGGACACTTGCATCGGGAGCTGCAACCATGGCGGGGCATTACCCCTGGTTTCTCACTTACAACTACTGCAACCACTACATTCCTCAAATAAAATACAGCGAGCATCCAGCGCAGGCCCTGTTTCGAAATGCCGGAATCGGGTTTTGCGCGTCATTGGTGAGCGACACCGTGAGCAACAGCATTCGCGTGGTGAAAACATACAAGCAAACATCTGCTGTGCCGATAACGTATGCAGAGACGGTGAGAGACGTTTTGAAACACGACGGAGTGTCTGGGCTGTTGTTTCGTGGACTAAAAACAAAAATTCTTACCAATGGGGTCCAAGGAGTCGTGTTCAGCGTGTTTTACAAACTGTTTCTCGAGGTCATGCCATCAAAGTGATTCAAACCTGAATGCATTTGGCAGCCTTGGCCATGATGACTTTTCCGGGGGTTTCGGTGCGCCGCACGTGCTTGATTGCCAAGTAATTAACGCCCACGTTTTGCAGGTTGCGAATGCCTGGTGCTGCACGTTCTTTTACCAGCGTGGCCGCGCGTCGAATCGCATCGGCATCGTAGGTTCCCGCCTTCGCCGTGTTCACAACCACTGCATGCGCACTGGGGAAATCCTTCAAATGGAACCACATGGCATGCTGTGGGGCCTTTTTAATGAGCGCATCATTTTCGACCTGGTTCGCGCCGACTTGAATGGTGTAATTTCCGTTGAAAATCTCAGAATACATTGTCCAAATTTCTGCTTTGATATTCTCTCAATTGAACCCATTTTAAATCAATTTTCTTTGGATTGATTCAAAAATTGAAACGTTTGTAAAGCATGTATCACTCGTCATCAAGAACAACATCAACAACATGAATTTCCTGAGAAGAATGCTGAGCCTGAACCCAAACACACCATCGACCAAATTAGGAAGGTGGAATTTGCATTACGACCCCAAAATCGTGAACTCAAAAGTGGACCAGGCAAACGAAGACCACTGCGGGTGCTGTCATGTTCCGACGCAAGAAAAACAAGCCATGCAGCAAATGCAAAAACGAAAGTGGCAAGAACGACAACAACGCAATTATGTGCAAACACAGAATCATAAATTAAGTGAATCAGATGAATATTACATACCATATTTCATGTGAACCATGAACCATGAACCATGAACCAAACAAAACTATATTTTTTTAGTTGTAAAGCACTTGTAGTTCCAGCGTAATCGAGTAGTCATTGCCATTTGTGGGAATGACATTACCGAACTTGTCCAGCAGTCGAATGGTAAGTTTTTCTATGCGCACGGGTCCCAGATACTCGCGTGTTTTAAAAGTCGTGTCTCCACCAGTGTCATTGATGATTGTTAGTTCATCATTTCCAATAGGAATTCTGCCTAACAAATTCACTCCCAAATAGGAGTCGCCGGTTTGTGCAAGAATGCTGTTTGTGATGAAATTCCGATTGTAATCATCCACGTCCACGTAGATGTAGTTCCAGAGTGAGTTGCTTCCATACGCGGCATTAGCCCGAACAGCGGCATAGTAGGTGGTCGGCGGAACGGAGTTAATCGAGTCCACAAATGTGTTTGCCCACGTGACATCATAAATCGGTTGCTTGTATCCCATCATCCATCCCGCCGTTTTGCTAATCGATTTGATGTTTGCATTGTAATACTCTTTCAAATGCTGCTGCTTCAAGCGTTCAAACTCGCAGTCATCCACGCAGTCGGCGTAGTATTTGTCGTATTTGCTGATATTGTCAAATATGATTGTGTAGCTAAAATTCGGACTATTTGTCTGATTCACTATCAAGTAAGTCTGTGAAATGATCAACTGTCCAGTATAAGGGTCAAACGTCATCTGGAAAAATTCCATTCCATTTTGCGTGTTTTGAAACAAGTTGTTCATAATTTGGACAAACTGGGCGCTTGTGTAATTCCCATCTGGGATAACAATTTCATTAACATAAACCTGCGTGGAAGTGTATGGTGCTACGCCGATTCCCGTTATTGCCACAACAAACCGGTTGGTTTTGGTGGCTTCCGAAAAGGCATACCACATGTAAGGAATTTGCAACGACGCGATTTTCATGGACACGATATTTTCGACAGGATAAGGAAGAACCCAAGACGCGTTTGTGGCGCTGGTCATGTCGTATTTTGTGCGAAACAGCGTGTCCATGGAAAGCAGCCTCTTAATGACGCGGCGTTCGATTGGGTTCAACACGCCAGTTGGATACTTGTAGTTGTATGCATTGACAATCGGTGGAATGTTTCGTTTTGCATACGCTCCGCCTTCATTGACTTCCGACTCTCGGTGATACGTGTTGTAGTTGGATGGGTGTGTGGAGTAGTTGATGCTGAGAGTGTCCGGGTGCTGTGGTGGTTGAAGGGGACGATACATGGTTGCTGCATTTGATATTTCGGTTGCATTGTGCGGCCTTGTGCGTTCGCCTATTTTTCGCGTGATTATCTCTCGACATCGTGTAAAAAATTGCGTATAATCCTGCGATTCTGCAACCTGCAACAGCGCATCCGTTGTTCGGGAGTCCGCTTCCGCCATAGTGCATTCATGCGGGTCTAGACTAAACAGCGCAAATATTTCAGCATGTGTGTAGTTATTTATATCCAAATCCAGTTGTTGCGACATCCTGTTATCAATACATACTATTAAACGATATTTATATTGCATGGAAATTACACATTCCATGCCATATTGTTCCATGCCATGCCATATTATTCCATGCCATATTATTCCATGCCATATTATTCCATGCCATGTTATGCAATTTTAGTCAATCTCTTCGACCGCAACTGTTGAAGCGGCTGAAGCAGTGGGTGGATGCGTCAACGACGAAAGACCACGGTCCGACTTGTCCGGATTAAGAACCACGTTCTCCACATTGAACAACTGGTTGCGAATGTCGTCGACGTTGAGTTCAGAACCGTCGGATGGCTCCGGGTCCACTGCAAAATCGGTTCCAGTGGTTTGAGACACGCCCACCAATTCACCCTGCTCGTTCAATGTCTGCGTCAACTTGTTGCCACTCTTTTCTGCCAACTTCTTGTTGTCTTCAATCGCCTTCTGCTTGGCCTCCTTTACGCGCTTGTCGAACTCGTTCTTGGCGTGCTCCTCGTTCTTCTTCTTCTCATTCATGAGCTGATTCAGCGTGTCTTCCATGTATTCCACGCGACCCGTCTTGTAAGCCTCCGGATGGAATGGAACCCAGAGTCCCACCGGACCCACAAACACGTCGTGGTTCGGGTCCACATCGCGCAACATCTTGCAACGCAGCTCGGCCTCCTTCTGTGATGGGAACACACCGCGCACCTTAATTCCGCGCACTGATGTCTGAAACTCGTGCTGGGCGCCAAACTCCTCGTCCAACCGCTCTTCGTTCTGGTCCAAGAAGGTCTTGTAGTCATCCACAATGTCGGTCTTTGCAATGAGCTCCTTCTCAGAATCCTTGAACTGTTGGAAGTCCTCCGTGAGTTTGTCAAACTTGATGCCATATTTATAAGAAACGAAATTAAGGAACTGCAGAAACTTTTCCATGGACTTGTGAATGTCCCAGTGCTCTACGAACTTTTGGAACAAGAAGTGGTCGCGTTGCTTGATAATGTGCTCTGGAGAAATGAATGAGAGACATGCGAACTTTTGTCCAGCAATGGGCTTGTCCTCGTCCAGTAAATCAACATATTTAGGATTAACGGTTCCGTCGGGCAACTTCTGGAGAGTGACGCCTTTGGGCGGTTGTGATTGATCGGTCATTGTTTATTTGTGCGATGTGTTTAATATTTCGGGTTTGATTTTAAGCCCATTTTTGAACAAATGTATTAAATTTAAATTCATATTGTCAATATTAAAAATGCATGGAATGTATTATTTTTTTCTTATTCAATTATATAATCAAGTATAATCAAATGGTCGGCGGTGTATTGGATTTAGGCGAGTTGGTCAAACGCGCCATTAAGTATTTGGTGGAAGGTGCCTTGGTTGCCCTTGCCGCTTATTCTATTCCCCAGCGCAAGCTCAACCTCGATGAGATTGGTCTCATTGCCCTCGTTGCTGCTGCCACCTTTAGCATTCTGGACACCTACGTGCCCACTTTGGCCGTGTCTGCCCGCAGCGGTGCCGGCTTCGGTATCGGCGCCAACCTTGTTGGTTTCCCCGGCAACGTGCTCAAGGTTTAAAACACAAATTGGTTCATTGAACTGAACAAACGAGAGAAATTGTCTTAAAAAATGTTTTTATAATGCAATTATATAAAGATTTCTTTTATAAGCGAATAAAATGAACCAACTGGCTGAACGTTTTAAAGCTGCAATGGTGACTGTTGAGTCCAATCGAGATGATTATGATCCTGAAATAATTGATTTGTTCTTTCGGTTTTATCGAGCATATATTCGTTTCACAGAGGTTTATGCAGAATTTGATAGGGAAAAAAATATTGATAACTGGATGAAGGCCCATAAAGCAGTCACTGATGTTTTAAATGTTGTACGCGGTAAAGACGAAAATGAACTAAAAATAAATGAAAAACTTTTAAGAAAGGTGCTTAACCAAATGTGGGGGACAAATGAGTTCAATGATATTTATCAAAATAAATGGATTTATGATGAGTTAGACCGATTGAATGCTCCTGCGTTTGAACGCGAAAGCCCTTACAACTACATAAAAAGGAGAGAAGAAGAAGAACGCCGAAAACAAGAAGAAGAACGCCGAAAACAAGAAGAAGAACGCCGAAAACAAGAAGAAGAACGCCAAAAACAAGAAGAAAAACAACGCATTGAAGAACAACGACTGGAAAAATATGCAACACCTCCAGCTGCAGGTGGGTCGAAAAATCGCATGAAATTGGAGAATAAGTCGAAGAAGCACTCCAAGCAATCCAAGAAGTCAAAGTCTAGGAGGCACTCCAAGAAGTCCAGGAGGCATTAAAAATGAAATATCTAAATTTTATATAGGAAGATTCACTATATAACATTTGTGAGTTGTCAATGTTAGACCTTTGCACAAACACTGTTAGCAAAGGAGAAAGTGGATGCATTAAGTGCATTGATGACCAGTTATTTGACATGGCGAAACGCAGAGAAATTGCCGTGCTTCCTTATGACCACACAGAGAGCATCGATTCATTTGAGTTTTTTAAACATTTGCGTGAAAACAACATATGCATGAAAATATTTTTTCCGGATGAATTAATGCGTGAAAAGATAGTTGGGCAAAGTGGGTTCGAGAGAGAATACAAAACAATACTAACTCTCAAAAAACTAAGAAATTTCATTGAAAATCACACCCCATATGAATCATACAATGATAGTTATGGTTTCAAGCTGATATTCATACACGGCGTAAAAATAAATGAAGTCGTCATCCATGAAGTTAATATCGTTTTAGTTAGACTGTGCGTGAATAGTCGAAATAGTTTGTTTTTTTCAGAATTCAATCCAACTATGTTCAAAGAAAACATAAAAGACGCATTGAAATTGCTTCACTCAAATGGATACTGCCACAAAGACTTGCACATTGGGAATGTTGTTTTGTGCTTTGACAAGGCTTCACCCAAGGCTTCACCCAAGGCTTCACCAAAGGCTTCACCCAAGGCTTCACCCAAGGTTCCAAAATACAAGTTAATTGATTTTGAACACATGTCAAAATGCGAAGAAGAAGAACAAGAAGAAATGAAGTCAGTGGATTACATGACAGGTTCAGTCATGCGTCGTTCAAAACTTGGAGGGAAAAGAAGTCAAAAAATGGCATCCAAATCCAAATCCAAGTCAAAAAAGCACAAGAAGAAGACAAAGAGGCATTAAGCAATCAAAGAATTAAATCGTGGGAATAAATTCCCAGTTAAGCTCTTCGCAAATCTTTTTCCAGATTTCATCCTGTTCGATGCGTTTCTCTCGGTCTTTCAGCATGGGAAAATACGGGAGAAACTCGCGTTGGTTCAGCAGCTCGCACAGCTTATACACGGTGTAATAATAATTCAAAAAGTTGACGCGGTCTTCCGGGCAGAACTTGGCATACGGCCCTTGTATCTCCATGAACAGATTGCACAGCGTTTCCTCCAGTTCGGGCGACATGACGGGCGGCTTGATGCCCAGCTTTTCCTTGATGAACGGGATGTGTTCATAATACTTGTTGTATCCCAGCTTCTTCAAAATCTCCTTTGCCTTTTTGTCCGTCAGCTGCGTGTGCAGATCAATTCTCTCTTTTTTAATCTGATGCTTTATGTTTTCTAGGACATCAGGTGGAATCTGCGTGGTTTCCTTGGCCTGGAACTGCGCCAAAATTTCCTTGAAGTGGTTGATGCGCTTATACGCATAAAAGCACGCCTCCTTGGGTGGCTCTTTGTAAGATGGCTTCTCGTTCTCTACCAAGAAACTCACGTGAATAGAGCAGTTGTTGCACACCATGATGCCTTCATTGTCGACAGGAATCATTTCACCGGAGTGGCAGTATCGGCACACATCCGTGGAGAACACATAATCACTGATGTCAATGTATGACGGGTCTAAATTTGTCAAATATCGTTGCACATTGTTCTGGTTCATGCGCTTCAGTTCATCTTCTTTGGACGCCGACTCCACACGAAAAAAATCGTTCAATATTTTTGTCTTGTTGTTCCCATTGCAAATCTGCTGTTTGTTTTCAAAGTAATCGAATATGATTTCATTGTTGTCCAAGTAGTAGTTTTTGCACTCTTGTTGGTGTTCTTTGATGGTGGTTCGCAGTTCCGCAATTCGCTCACGGAGTTCAACTGCATTGGATGGACTCGAGAGAAGCTGCTGTTTCAATGCCCGTTTTTCTTTCATGAGACGTGGAATGGTTTCTGTTTTTAGTTTTGCAATTTTTGCTTGGTGTTCCCGATGTTTGCTGTCCAACGTCACAATGCTCTTTTCATCCAGAACGATTTTCTTGTTTGTTTTTTGTTTGAATGAATTATTAGGTGGTGGCATTCAAATGTGTGCAGGGGACAATAAATATGGTGCAATGATACAGTTTATATAATTCATGCATTTAATACATTATTTGGCGTAATGTTAATGACATATTATTTATCATTTTATAATATTTAGGAACAAGGGTTTAATCACTCCGAGCATTCAAATGTCGCATGATATGACCCAGGTGGCATTATCGGAAGATGAGCTGGCCAAGATGTCTTTTTTTTTGAAGCATTTGGAAGAGAAATGGTGCATAAAAAAACGTAAAAACGCATACATTTTGAAAAAAAAGGATGGAACCAAACTAACTTACACTTCTGCATATTTAGAAAACATTTGTGTTATGAGTGAACCACTAAACACTGAATTCATTCAACGGATGCAGCTTTTAACATTTTTACACAATGCATTGGAAGATGGATGGAATATTAAGAAAAAGGCTTCATGCAACAATTATGTGTTTGTGAAAAAACACAACGGACAATATAAGATGTATGAAGATGATGAATTTTTGACCAAGTTTGTAAAAAGGAACCTTAGTTTGCAGTCATAATAGGACAATGGGTGCGCATCAATGGAATGATGTGGTGAATGTATTAAACCGTGCAATTTAAGTTTAATTCATTTGTTTTTCCGATTTTTTTTTCTTTAGGCATATTATAACCAACAACAACAATGGGAGGTGGATTGATGCAACTTGTCGCCTATGGCGCACAAGACGTTTATTTGACTGGTAATCCTCAGATTACCTTTTGGAAGGTGAGCTACAAGCGCTACACCAACTTTGCCATGGAGTCTATTGAGCAGACTTTCAACGGTCAGGCCGATTTTGGTCGCCGTGTGACTTGCACTATCTCCCGCAACGGTGATTTGGCTTACCGCACTTACCTTCAGGTTACTCTCCCCGAGATCAACCAGCAGATGAAGGGCACCAGCCAGGACGGTGTGTATGCCCGTTGGCTTGATTTCCCCGGTGAGCAGATTGTTTCTCAGGTTGAGGTCGAGATCGGTGGCCAGCGCATTGATCGCCAGTACGGTGATTGGATGCACATCTGGAACCAGCTGACTTTGACTGTTGACCAGCGCCCCGGCTACTTTGCCATGGTTGGAAACACCACTCAGTTGACTTACATCACTGACCCCTCTTTCAATGACGTAGACGGTCCTTGCCAGGCTACTGCCCCCCGCCAGGTTTGCGCTCCCCGCAATGCTCTCCCTGAGACCACCCTCTATGTTCCCTTCCAGTTCTGGTATTGCCGCAACCCCGGTCTTGCCCTGCCCCTCATTGCCCTTCAGTATCACGAGGTCAAGATCAACCTTGACATCCGCCCCATTGATGAGTGCTTGTGGGCTGTTGGCTCTTTGAACTGCGATACCCCAGGCTCTGGTGGCAAGGTTGTCACTGCCTACAACCAGTCCCTTGTCGCTGCTTCTCTCTATGTTGACTACGTCTTCTTGGACACTGATGAGCGCAGGCGCATGGCCCAGAACCCCCACGAGTACCTCATCGAGCAGCTCCAGTTCACTGGTGATGAGTCCGTCGGTTCTTCTTCCAACAAGATCAAGCTCAACTTCAACCACCCCGTTAAGGAGCTCATCTGGATTGTCCAGCCCGACAGCAACGTCGACTACTGCTCTTCCTTCGAGTGCAACCAGCTCCTCTACGGTCTTCTCGGTGCCCAGCCCTTCAACTACACCGACGCCGTTGATGCTCTTCCCAATGCCATCCACGCCTTCGGTGGAAAGGAAGCCACTTCTCTCACTTCCAGCTCCTTCATCAACAACAACATGTTCAACGATGCTGGTGCCATTGATATTGAGGGTCCCGGCTGGTGGAACGCTCCTCTTGACCCCACCACTGGTCTTCCTTTCCCAGGCCACGGTGGTTGGTACTCTGTTCCCAACTTTGCTGGAGACGGCAACTATCCCAGCACCATCACTGGTGGAACTTTGGCACCAGGCTATATGGCCGAGTCCGGTGTTTCTGATGCCGGTGCCTTCGTCCTTGCCGAGACTGCCCTCCTCCTCCACTGCTGGGGCAACAACCCCGTTGTCACCGCTAAGCTCCAGCTTA
>Ga0194133_10000326_pt1 | contig 102672 bp, 130 predicted proteins | sample TA2KigOf40mmetaG_FD_155448 | JGI IMG/M metagenome (GOLD analysis project Ga0194133, IMG submission 155448) | Freshwater microbial communities from Lake Tanganyika, Tanzania - TA2015055 Kigoma Offshore 40m | ecosystem: Environmental > Aquatic > Freshwater > Lake | place: Tanzania: Lake...
GACACATTCTATTTGGTTTTCAATTCTATGGGCTTTAGTTGGTTTATTGTCATTAATTATAGGTATTAAAGATTATCGACACCACAAAAAGTGTGAACTTAAAAAATAATCATTACTTATAAAAACAAAATCTTAAATTAAATTTGAATATAAAAAAAATATTATTTATATTAGAGAATAAACAAAATAAAATATAAACTATGAAAAACAAACTAATTGAATTTTGGGGACTTTATTACCCCGTCGTACTTGCCTTTATTTCTTTTCTCTATTCAGTAACACTCTGGTTTAGTGGACAGAAACTAGAAGGAATATTTGTTGGAATTTGGGTTCCTTCAATACTAGCTTTTGCTATAGCCATTAGACAACGTAGAAATGATTTTTTCAAAAACAAAAAGAAAAATAAATAAATGGAGAATAAAGGAATGTTTATTATTGGTACAATTATTTTTGTACTCTATATGGTTGGATATCTGACTATGATAACCAAGATGAATAAATTACAATCTAAAGAAAATAAAGTTGAAAAAAAAAATAATAAAAAAAAATTATAGAATGGAATATATTAAAAATCTTAATGAAATATCCTTGAAAGATATAAATCTTGTAGGTGGTAAAAATGCTTCGTTAGGAGAAATGATACAAAATGTGGAATCTTTAAACATAAGAATACCTAATGGTTTTGCTATTACAACTAAGGCTTATTATGAGTTTATAAATTACAATAATTTAAATAAAAAAATATCTGATTTAATATCCAATTTGAATGCAGATGACCTAAACAACTTGAAGTTGGTTGGTTCTGAAATTAGACAATTGATTCGAAACGGATTTTTTCCTGAAGATTTAAAAAAAGAAATTTTCTTATCTTATGAAAATTTATGTAAATTTTATTGTGTAGAAATGATTGATGTCGCAGTCAGGTCATCTGCAACCGCCGAAGATTTACCTGACGCAAGTTTTGCCGGTCAACAAGAAACTTTTCTGAATGTTAGGGGATTTCAATCAATTTTAGAAGCGATAAGAAATTGTTTTGCGTCCCTTTTTACTGATAGAGCAATCTCATACAGAAACACATTCAAATATAATCATTTGGACATTGGTCTTTCAGTTTGTATTCAAAAAATGGTTAGGTCAGATTTGGCATCTTCTGGTGTTGCTTTTTCATTAGATACAGAAAGTGGTTTTAAAGATGTAGTACTTATAAACTCATCTTATGGGTTGGGAGAAATGATTGTTCAAGGTGCAATATCTCCAGACGAATTTATCGTATTCAAACCATTATTGAAAAACAATTTTTCATCCATCATAGAAAAAAAATTGGGTAATAAAGACAAAAAAATGATTTACGGTGAAGAACATGGTAAACTTACAAAAATTGTCAGCGTTTCCGAAAAACAAAAAGAACAGTTTTCAGTTACTGATTCTCAAGTTTTGGAAATTGCAAAATGGGTAACATCTATCGAAGAATATTATTCGAAAATAAAAAAAAAATGGTGTCCAGTCGATGTTGAATGGGCTATAGACGGATTGACTAATGATTTATACATTGTCCAAGCTAGACCAGAAACAATACATTCAAGAAAAAATCAAAGTAATTTAGTAGAATATAAAGTCAAATCTGAAGGGCACACACCTATTGTCAAAGGAATTGCAGTTGGTGATGGAGTATCTACAGGTCGCGTTACTGTCATGAATTCCTTAGATGAAGTAGTATTTCAAGAAGGAAATATTTTGGTTACAGATATGACAGACCCAGATTGGGAGCCAATAATGAAGAAAGCTTCCGCTATAATAACAAATAAAGGTGGAAGAACTTGTCATGCGGCAATTGTTGCAAGGGAAATGGGTTTAACGGCAATAGTTGGATGTAACAATGTGACTGAAATTCTTGAAGATGATGATTTAGTAACTGTTTCTTGCGCTGAAGGTGAAACAGGCCTCGTGTATAAAGGTATTATCGATTTTGAAAAAACTGAAACTAATATAGATGATTTACCAAAAATTGATACTCCAATTATGTTTAACATTGCAAGTCCAGAAATTGCATTCAAATTTTCACACTTACCAAATGCTGGCGTTGGTTTAGCAAGAGAGGAATTTATTATCAATAATTACATAAAAATTCACCCTTTAGCACTATTGAACCACAACAAAATTGCTGACAAAAACTTATCAAATCAAATAAAGAACATTATTTCTGGTTATAAAGATGAAGAAACTTTTTTTGTCAAGAGATTAAGTTATGGAATTGCAAGAATAGCGTCTGCTTTTTATCCAAATAAGGTGATTGTCAGATTGTCGGATTTTAAATCTAATGAATATTACAACCTGCTTGGTGGAAATTATTTTGAACCCAAAGAAGAAAACCCTATGATTGGATGGAGAGGAGCCTCGAGATATTATTCTGAAGAATATGAAGAAGCTTTTGGAATGGAAATAAAGGCGATTAAAAGAGTTCGTGAGAAAATGGGTTTAGAAAACGTTGTAGTTATGATTCCTTTTTGTAGAACAGTTGATGAATTACTTAAAGTTTATCAGACGATGGAAAAATACGGATTAAAAAGAAGAGAAAAGGGACTTGAAATTTATTTGATGGCTGAATTACCATCTAACATTTTTTTAGCTGATGAATTTTCGAAACATATCGATGGATTTTCAATTGGGTCCAATGATTTAACACAATTAACTTTAGGCTTAGATAGAGACTCTTCATTAGTCGCACATATCTATGATGAAAGAAACACCGCAGTCAAAAGAGCGATTTCACATCTTATAGAAGTTTCTAAACAAAATAATGTCAAAGTTGGAATATGTGGTCAAGGGCCAAGCGATTTTCCTGATTTTGCTAAATTTTTAGTAGATTTAGGAATTGATAGTATTTCTGTGACACCTGACTCATTATTGAAAACTTTGAAAGCTCTTCAAAAATAAAATAAATTCAACAATAAGAAATGACACACCAAATTAAAACTTCAACCAATAAAATTCTTGTGGAACTGAAAGTTGTTGAACACGGGACCGAATTTTATACTTCAAAGGAATTGTCAGAGTTTAAACAAAAACTTAACGAGGCAAATAAAGACCATGGGAAACAGTTTAACGAAGATTTGTCAACCTTAGATAAAATATATCAAGAATGTAAAAAAACAGGTGTTAATCCTGACGTAATTACAAAACATAAATTTAGTAAAGTAAGTAAAAATTGGGGATTAAAATATGAGAATAATTAAAATTTATTAACAAGAACGAAAAACAAATAGAAAAGTATGAAAAAAGAAATTTATGTGAGATTTACTAATGACGGAACATATTTCAATAAAATCAAAGTTTCATATGATGAGTTAGAGGACTGTAAAGTATATTCTAATGAGGTTTTCTGTACCATAAAAGGAATAAGAATGGCGATTAAAAAAAATGATTGGGAGGACTTAAAAAATGAATTTAAATAAAATTAAAAAAATGGTTATAGCAATGGAAGAACAATATAAGTATCCTGTTGAGGATAGTTCAATTGAGTATACGTCAAGGGAAATTCACCCTTCCTTACTTGAAGAAGAAAAAAAAGATTTAGATATCCCTTCTTGTTGGAGTAACTTAAAAAACAATGAGTACGCTCCCGCATACCCAACGGTTCCAAAAGTACCTGCAGGTGTTTATGAAATAGGATGGAATAGTAGTCTATCAACATATACCGTTAAAAAACAACCATTCAAAACAGATGAGTTATACCACTTACCATCTTATGAAATTACAGACATCTTAAAAGATATTGATAATTTCTGGAATAGAGCAGATAATTATAAAAAATATAACTATATCCACAAAAGAGGTATATTAATGTATGGTGAACCAGGTTGTGGTAAGTCAGGTATAATTCAGTTAATATCACAACAAATAATTAAAAAAGATGGTATTGTGATGAATGTAAAAGATGAAGAAGATGTTGAAAGATTTACATCATTTATTGGAACATTTAGAAAAGTTGAACCTAAAAGACCACTTATTGTGTTATTGGAGGATATTGATTCACTTAGTGGTGAAGGTAAACATCAAACTGCAAGATTATTAAATATCCTTGATGGTGTAAAACAAATTGAAGGTGTTGTATACATCGCAACAACAAACTACCCAGAAAAATTACAAGAAAGAATTACCAATAGACCATCTCGTTTTGATAGAAGATATAAAGTGGAACTTCCTAATGAAGATATTAGAAAAGCGTACATCCAACACAAATTGAGTGAAGACGATTTGAAAGGTATTGATATTGAAGAATGGATAAAAAAAACTGAAGGAATGTCTTTGTCACATTTAAAAGAAGTTGTAATTTCGGTTATTGTTATGGGTAGAACTTTTGAAGAAACAATTGATAATCTTGAGGGGTTGAAAAAAACACCAACAATAAAAGGTAGTGGAAGAATGGGGTTTGGGTCGTAATTGACTACGCCAAACCTGATTCTTTATCGATTAGATTATTAACTTTAACAGTTCCTTTGGCCCAAGCTCCGCCAAGACTACTAGTCCTACTATCTTTAGCAATTTTTAACAATTCCTTGTCAGATTTACCTTCTTTAACGGCACTTTCTATTTTTTGAGCAAATTTCTTAAAGAAACCAGGACCGTTCCAACATGCGTATGACATATGTAATAATAAACCTTTGTTACCCTCGATACGTTTTTTTGTTTCAGAGTCTTTAACAAAATTAGACATATTTCGTTGGTAAGATTTAAACATTATTTTTGATGCCAAATTTTTAAGTTTTTCTTGTAAATCACCCCCTGTGTATCCCCATTTCCATTTTTTACAAAATTCGGACATACCTAATTTCTTTTTTTCAGAATCTATAATTCTAAAAAATTCCTCACCTTCAGGTTTAACGGTTTCAATAGCCCCCGCTTTTCTATCTAATCCAAACATAGTTTCACCTGATTTATCAAACATTGCCGTATATGGGTGAGATTTACATTGCCAATGGTTCCAATACCCACCCTCAAAGTTATCAATAACTTTTTTAGTGACATCCATCCAATTAGACTCAACACTACCTGTGGCATTTTTTATTATCTTATCTTCATCTTTCTTATCTTCATCTTTCTTATCTTCATCTTTCTTATCTTCATCTTTCTTATCTTCAGTACTATCTTTTGAAGATGTCGAACTAAACCCTGAAGATAACTGTTTTAAAAAATCATTAACGTCAATACCTAGAATTGAGCCCACCTCATTTAATTGATACATTTGTTTTATTTTATTTTTTTCTGATTCAGATATTAAAATTTTCTTATACATGGTAAATTAATTTTTTTAATAAATATTTATTAAATAAGATGAAAGTGTTAGTTAAATACAAAAACTCCTCAATTGGTAAAAATAAAATGGAATTTTATAATAAATTTATTAAATTCCTACAGAAAGAATTACCATTAAAAAATGATGTTAGTATTTGTTTTTTAGGTGAGAGAGAAGGGAAAATGACTACAGGTAGTAGAACTGATAATAGTGAACTTAAAATACTATGTAAAAACAGAATGACTCGTGATATTTTAAGAACATTAGGACATGAATGGGTTCATGAGTACCAAATAAATGTTTTGGGTAGAGAACACGGTCCTGACATTGGGGGTCAGAATGAGGATGAGGCTAATGCTTTTGCAGGTCAAATGATGAAAAAATTTGAAAAAAAATATCCTCGCGAGGAGGATATGATGTACGATTAAACTAAGTAAACCCAATTTTTAGGTAATTAACATCTAATTAAGAGATGCTAACTATCTCCAAATCAAAAATTAGTTTTTTACCTGCTAATGGGTGATTAGCATCCAACTTAACGGTTTCCTCATTAATTTCTAAAACTTTAACATTGATAGGTCCCATCGGTCCAAATCCCTGTAACATGTCCCCAACATTAACACCTTCAGGTACTTGTGTTTTTGGAATGTCGTTAATCATATCTTCTCGGTATTCACCATACGCTTCTGAAGGTTCAATTTCAATTGTTTTACTTTCCCCTTCAGACATTTCTAAAAGACCATCCTCAAAACCTTTAATTAAAGAACCTTCACCCAAAATTGCAGTTAGGGGTTCTCTCCCTTCATTCAAAGATGAGTCAAATATTGACCCATCCTCTAATTTACCTGTGTAATTTACAGTTACGGTATTACCGTTTTCAACTTTTTTCATAATTTATATTTTTTTAAAACAATTATAGGGGTATTAGGGTACAATATCAACAGATGAAACTAAACTAATCTTGTGTTTATCTGAACCTGTATATTTCCAAGACTCCTCAATTAAATATTTTAAACCATCTAATTGGGTCTCCTCAAATAACTCAACACTACCTACTTTAAGAGTACAATCAATTAAAAAATCTTTAGTTGTTGTACAATACTTACATTGATTGACCTCCACAATAGTACCCTCCCCATAAAGTAATTCTAAATCTTTTCTAAAAACTATATTTAATAGGACGGTCATACAATTCCTCATAATAATAAATATAAACACTTGTTTTGGGTTGAAAAGTTCTTTTTAATAATTTATATTTTGTAAAAAAAAAGAAATATGGTACTGAATATTTTATTGTTGTTATTATTACTTTGTTTAATTACAATCACTACGTTAATTTGTGTATGGTGGGTTAAATATGGTAAAAAATTGTTTAACACATTTAAGACTATGGAAAAAACATTCAATCAGACTAAAAATCCGATAAATTCTGCGGGTAAATTAGATATGAATGGTTTATTAGATGAACTAAACAAAATAAATAAAATATTTAAAAAATAAAAAATCATGTATAGAACATCAATAAAGACTATTTTTTTATAAACATGGTATATTTATAAAACACTATCACTCTCATCACGAGAGCCTCTATATATAAAAAAGACCTGTTAAATTTGACAGGTCTTTTTATTTTCACTATATTTGTCTTATGAAAAAAGAAGAGGTAAAAAAAATTAATGTTTTTGAAAAAATATCGCTTTGGTGGAAATTTGATGGTCGGTACATGCACAGAAATTTTGCTAAAGGTATAAAAAACCTTTGGAGGTGGTTTCCTGTTATATGGGAAGATAGAGATTGGGACCATGATTATATCTACACATTAATAAGAACCAAGTTAAATTTCCAATCAGATTATATTCGTAAGTTCGGAAATCATTTAGATGCTGGAAGGGATGCGGAAAGAATGAGATTAGTTTCAAGACTAATTGAATTAGAACAAGAAGGGTTCTATACAATGGAGTATATGGGTTATCATGACACAAAGTATGATTTTATTCCGACTGATGAGACTAAAAAATTATATAGAATAGAAGACACTTTAATTTCTGAAAGCTTTGACGAATACTTTAAAAAGTATCCTCGTCAATATAAACGAGTTTTATCAGGTGAAATTAATAGATATAAAAGACCTGTAGAAAAAAAGGATAAACAAGTTATCGCAATGGAAATTGCACACGAGAATCAAGAACGTTGTAGAAATTTAATCTTTAAAATAATGAATGACCACATCCAAAGATGGTGGGATTAAAAAAAAAATAGTATATTTGTATGAAATTTAAAATCAATTGGAGTTTAATAATCGTAGTTTTATGGTTTGCTCTTATAACAACAATAGCTTATTTTGTAATATGAAACACATACACACATTTGAAAACTTCTCAAATGAAGGTCAAACTAACCAAGACATTAAAGTTGGTGATACTGTAGGTAATGCGGTACAGGGATTCAACTTTGAAGTAAAGAAGATTAGTGGAGACAAAATGACCGTAAAGGATAAAAAGTCTGGAAAAGAATTTGAGACTTTTATTGAAAATATGTACAAAACCACATTGGGTATAAAAGTATAAAGGCTTTCATCCAAACATTATGGAAGTAACAGATACTCTAAGAATTACCAAGATAGATGGTGACACACTCATTTTTAACAACGGAGAATATCAGATAAGCAAAAAATATTTTACCAAAACAAAAATATGAACCCAAATAAAGATTTTGAATTTGTGCTTAGAGTATTAAACTCAAGTGAAAACAGTGACCACATTAAAACCACAGATAAACTGTTTGAGAACTTCAAAAATAAATGGAAAAAAAGAATGGAATGTTATGAGCTTGTAGATTACATGTTCAAATACAAAGTAGAAAGAAAAAAAAATAAAAAAAATATATGAAACTTACAATAATATCAGATACTCACAACCACCACAAAAGAGTTACAGATGATTTACCAGGAGGTGACTTATTAATTCATGCAGGTGACCTTAGTTCTATGGGGTACGAACATGAAATAACTGAGTTCGCTAAATGGTATAATAAACTTGATGGTTATGACCATAAAGTATTTATCGCAGGAAACCACGATTGGGGTTTTCAGAATAATACTGAAAAAATCAAAGGGTTACTTACAGGGTATAAAAATATAGATTACCTTGAAGACGAATTCATGGGAATCCAAGAAGGTGACGGTCCTGAAATTAAAATTTGGGGTAGTCCTTGGCAACCTGAATTTTACAATTGGGCATTTAATCTTCCTCGTAATGGTGAAGAATTAAAAGCAAAATGGGATATGATTCCTGATGATGTGGATATCCTTATAACTCACGGCCCTGCTTGGGGATTTGTTGATGATGTTGAGGGTTGCAGAGGAGAACACTTAGGTTGTGAGTTACTTGCTGAAAGAATTAAACAAATCAAACCTAAAATACATATCTGTGGTCATATCCATACAGGTCACGGACACTATTTTGATGGTCATACTCACTACTTTAACGCATCTGTGTTAAATGAAAGATATCTATATTCTCACACACCGTGGGTTATTGATTGGGACCCTATTACAAATGAAGTAAAATTTGTCTAATATGAAAGTGTATATAACTGAAAACAAAGAAGTGTACGAAAAAATTAGACAGATTTTATCGGGGATTGCATTTTTTAGACACACGGATACGGAGTATTTCATTAAAGTAAGAAAAAACCCAGTGATAGAAAATTTTTTAGAACTGGGTTTAATTTCTGAATACAATGAAGTGAGTGAAGTTACTCCTTAGTTTTACGTATTGAAATTATCTTAACACCTTTACCTTTATTTTTTAAGGTAACTTCATTTTCATGTGGATATAAAACGTTGTTATAGACTGTTTCACCAACATCAACTAGTTTTTTAGGTGCTAATACGGTTATTATGTAGGATTGGTCTCCGACACCATCGGCATATGAATGATTATTTAATAAATCCTTTTTACTTGTTGAGTAATGGGACCCCAACTCGTTAGTGTTAATATCTTCTTTACTTTCGACATGTATTATCCTGAATAATCTTATTTCTTCAGGTAAATTTTTTACACTATGTATAATATCTTCTAAAACTTCTTTAGCCTCATCTTCATCATAATTCATATCCCGTTTTAATAAAGAAAGATATTTTTCTTTATTAATTTTTTCGGTAAGCAACTGAAGTAGTTTCATATAGATAAATATGGAAGACTAAACCTTTCGTCTGGTCACTGAAGGTTTTCTCTCCACCTTATATTTTATTTCGACCTCGCAAGGATTAACCATACTCTTTTTACTATCATATCTCCATATAGTGATTGTTTCATCGTCCTCATAACGACGCTCCCATTTTTTATGTTCGATTTGCTCCTTTTTCTTACTCATAGAGCTAAGTTACGTAAAAAAATAAATATATCCAAATTGAGATATTTATAATAGAATAATGAGCAATAGTCAACTTAAAATATTAATGACCGAAGAACAATTCAATCAACTATTGAATGAGGATAGGGGGGTCAACAGAGCGTCTATATCGTATAGTAATATTATATTAGAAAAAATTGAACCTTATATTTTAAACTCATTAAAGTCTAAAAAATCTGAAACGATTAAATTTAAAATCCCATTGAATGATTTATCGAGCGTGTGGGAGAATGATTTAGAAGGTTATTCCGAATTCCCCATTTTTGAGATTAGAGTAGAGTTGAATATATCAATCCAAACGAAGAATCAAATGGATTACCTTTTTAGTACTGGTGGAGGGGCTGAACAAATTAACGATAATAGTACTGAAGATTCTTTTGTATCATTACCACCAAGAGGTTTACCTAAAAATGTGAAAGAAATGATTGATTCTAGTTTAAGTGCAAAATTTAGTTTTGATGTTTTCTTAAGGAAAGATGTTGGTGAAAATGATAAACAAGATTTAATATACGATTTAAGGGATACAATTTTACACGAAACAAATCACATGTTAGAATTTTTCAAAAAACATGAGAATAGTTCTGGTAATATTGACGTAGCATTAAGTTACGCAGGTAAAAGGAATTTTAATGTGCCTAATCACATATATGAAATATGGAGAGAATTTCAAACAATGGTGTATTTCTCGGAACCATATGAAATGAGGGCTATGGTACAGGAAATGTATAGTGTTAGATTAAGAAAACCGTTTGAAGCGTTTAAACAACATAGATATTATAAAGCGGCAGAAATAATGGAAAATTTTAACGCTGATAAAATGTTTGATGTTCTTATCCAAAGAATAGAAGATTACAATCCTGATTACCTAATACCAATATTAACTAACTTATGGAAATGGTTTATTTCTGAATATTTTGCAATGTTAGAAGCTCAAGGATTCACACCTAACAAAAAGTTAGAAAAATCAGTACATATTTTGGATATTATGAAATTATTACAACCAAGGATTAATAAAGCTGGTTCAAGACTAAAAAGAAAATTTAATACCTTATATTCCATATCACCTGATTGATACATTTTGTCATAACACCTCATTTTAAAAATGACATTTTGTCATGTTTTTTTGTTTGGTATAAAATTTAACATATGTGTATGGACTTGATTCCATAATTTATTTTTTATATAATTAATCAAAAAAAAGTATGAGTAAAATTATTGGTATTGACTTAGGTACTACAAATTCATGTGTTGCAGTCATGGAAGGTAGTGAACCTGTAGTAATTACGAACAGTGAAGGGAAAAGAACCACACCTTCAATTGTAGGATTTATTAATGGTGGTGAAAGAAAGATTGGGGACCCTGCTAAAAGACAGTCGGTAATTAATCCTGATAAAACTGTACACTCAATCAAAAGATTTATGGGGTCTAGTTTTGACGAAACTAAAAGTGAAGTCAAAAGAGTACCTTATAAAGTTGTTAGTGAAAAAAACAACCCTAAAGTTTCTATTGATAATAGAAAATACACCCCACAAGAAATTTCGGCAATGATTTTACAAAAGATGAAACAAACTGCCGAAGATTACTTGGGGGAAACTGTTACTGAAGCGGTTATCACAGTACCAGCATATTTTAATGATGCCCAAAGACAAGCAACTAAAGAAGCAGGTGAGATTGCGGGGTTAAATGTTAGACGAATAATTAATGAACCTACGGCCGCTGCGTTGGCGTATGGTCTTGATAAAAAGTCTAAGGATATGAAAATTGTGGTATTTGACTGTGGTGGAGGAACTCACGATGTTTCTATTTTAGATTTAGGTGACGGTGTGTTTGAAGTACTATCAACAGATGGAGATACCCATCTTGGGGGTGATGATTTTGACCAAGTAATTATTGATTGGTTAGTAAGTGAATTTAAAGATGAAAATGGGTTAGACCTTAAACAAGATTCAATGGCCTTACAGAGACTTCGAGAATCTGCGGAAAAGGCTAAAATTGAGTTATCATCCACAAATAGTACTGAAATAAATCTACCGTACATTATGCCTGTTGACGGTATTCCAAAACACTTGGTTAGAACTTTAACAAAATCTAAATTTGAACAACTTATAGATGGTTTGATTTCTAGAACTATCAATCCTTGTAAAACGGCATTAAAAAATGCGGGTCTAAAGGTTAGTGACATAGATGAGATTATTTTAGTTGGTGGGTCAACACGTATTCCTGCAATTCAGGAGGCGGTTAAAAAATTCTTCAGTAAAGAACCATCTAAAGGGGTTAACCCTGATGAAGTTGTTGCACTTGGGGCGGCAATTCAGGGAGGAGTTTTAGGCGGAGATGTTAAAGATGTTCTATTGTTAGATGTTACACCTCTATCATTAGGTATCGAAACCATGGGAGGTGTGTATACAAAATTAATTGAGTCTAACACGACAATCCCAACTAAAAAATCACAGGTATTCTCAACTGCAGTTGACAACCAACCATCTGTTGAGATTCACGTATTACAGGGTGAAAGATTAATGGCTAAAGATAACCGAACTATCGGAAGATTCCATTTAGACGGTATCCCACCATCAATGAGAGGGGTTCCTCAAATCGAAGTAACATTTGATATAGACGCTAACGGTATAATTAATGTATCAGCGTTGGATAAGGGGACAAACAAACAACAAACAATTCGTATTGAAGCTTCATCAGGTTTATCAAAAGATGAGATTGAGAATATGAAACGTGAAGCGGAGTTAAATGCGGAATCGGATAAAAAGGCAAAAGAAGAAGCAGAGATTTTAAACGGGGCTGATAGTACGATATTTAATGTTGAAAAGACACTAAAAGACCTTGATGATAAAATCTCAGAAGAACAAAAATCGGAAATAGTGGAATCACTTGAAAAACTAAAAGAGGCTCATAAAAATAAAGATATTGAGTCTATCAAATCAACGACAGATGAAGTGAACACTAAATTTCAAAAAATTACACAAGACTTATATAGTCAGGTAAATGACCAAATGGGGGACATTAATTTTGATGGGTCAGATGTGGAATTTGAGGAAGTTGGTAAATAATCCGAAAAAAAAAATAAAGGACCCTGAGTAATAATTCAGGGTTTTTTATTATCTTTGTGATATGAAAACAAAGTTACCATACGAAATGACAGGAATAGCGATTAAAGGTTATAGTGATTCTTTAACCGCAAGAACAGAAACAAATGATTGTGTTGTTAGGGCTTTCGCTTCCTCTTTTGATGTAACTTATGATTATGCTCATAAATACGTGGCTGAAGAGTTTAAAAGACAACCAAGAAAAGGTACATATTTCACCGCATCTAAGATGGTTAAACTTTCTGAGAGCATGTTCAAGGTTAACGGTAAAAAAATACTCCCTATTGGGACAGAAATTAAAAGTGTTATATACCCATTTTCACTTTCATATGATGTTAAAGTAAAAGGTGAAACCAAAAAAAGACAAATGACTGTTGGTACATTTGTAAAGAAAAACCCGAAAGGAACATTCTTCGTATTAGTTAGAAGACATGCGTTTACAATTAAAGATGGAGTTGTTATCGGGAACCCTGAAGATGCGATAAAAACAAAACGTCCTATGATGGCGGCGTTCAAAATTAAATAAGTTATGAAAGTATTATTTTTAGACCATGATGGAGTAATTTGTCTCTCCAATAATTGGGGTGGACGAACAAAGAAATGGGCAAAGTATCGTAGTGAAAACCCTGATAGTAGTAAAGATAAAAAAGATGTTCCTGTAGAATATCGTTTTGATGACTTCGATAAAAAGGCAATTAAGATACTTAATGAAATAATAGAAGAAACAGGTTGTGAAATTGTTGTAAGTTCTGATTGGAAGTTACACGCAACATTAGAAGAACTTGGTGATTACTACGAAAGTCAAGGGATTATCAAACGACCAATTGCTCTAACACCAAACATACAAAATTGTAAAGATTACGATAGTAATTTTTTATGGTCACGACGATGGGAGTCGGAACAAATACGAACTATTGAAATAAAACAATACCTTCACGATAATCCTGAAGTAACACATTGGGTTTCTGTAGATGATTTGAATATGGGAAAAATTGGTGAGCCTTGGAAAGATGAATGGGCAATTGATAATTTTGTTTTAACACCAAAATCTAATGAAGGGATTAAACAATCAGGAGTAAAAGAAAAAATATTAAATTATTTTAAATAAAAAACCCCTTTCGGGGTTTTTTTATTCTTCAGTAGTTTCGTCTTCCTTAAAAAAGTTAGTTAAAAACTTACCAACTACACCTAAAGCGATTGAAGCACCTATCATGGCTCTTAATTCAGTAACCGTGAATAGTTCTTTTAAAGTATCCCATTGCCAAATACCACCGATTGCGATAACGGTAGCAACTGCCAATAATGAATCACCTAATTTTCTCCACTTTTTAGGTGTTGGTGACCAATAATGTTTCATCATGATTTTTATTTTAATTTAGTTTATTATCTTCCTTGACCTTTATAAGATTTTGGTTTTTCTTCTTTTGGTCCATACTTTTTTTTAAGTTTACCAACAGTTTTTTTTCCAAAGCTTACTTTCATTGAAGATGATGAGGTTGATTTTCCTTTTGCCATTTTATTGATTTTATACGGTTTATTTTAGTCATTTATAAATATCAATAAAAAAGGGGATAGTAGCGAACCTCCCCTTTGTTTTATTACCTTAACAGTAACGGTCCTAAAAGTCCTCTGTAAAGAGGATTATTTTTCTTTGACTAATACCAAACATCTTTTCAGATACTCTTTAGCTCTTGGAGCGGTATCTGAATGTTTAAGAACCTTCTCGATATCCTTAACTAAATCTTCTCCGTGTTCGTTTTCCTTATATAACTCAACTACCTTGTCCATAGCTTTGTTACATTTACCAGAGGTCTCATCAAAATAATTTTTATTTCTAAATTTATTAATGTGATTCATTAGATTATATGCCAAATGTTGACCACCGTCATCCACATCGTGAAGTCTTAATGTTCTTAACATATCTAAAGTATCGACCATACCATTTATCCCACCGTCTCTTTTTAACATAGATGTTGTATAATTTCTAAAGTTGTCTGAAGGACCAACTATTTCATCTAACGGTAATGAATTTTCAGGAACACAATTTAATTTTTCCTCAGTTGTTTCACTTTTTGGTTCCATACTATTTTCTTCGTTTATGTATTTTTTAATAATACTTCGAAGTTTAGCCTCATGTATCAAGTATTTTTTCATAAAATTCTTTTTATATAAATATATTTACAAGATGATTTATTCGTAAATAGTTGTATTTATAATTTAGATAAATTAATCTGCGAGTTTTATACCATAAATTTTAAATCCATTTAAATGGAAGATGACAGTAGCGATAAAGACGTGGAAGAAAATCTTCAAAGAAAATCTTTCGGTAAAATTTTTAATGATGGGAATGTTCTTCAATCCATTTGGGTTCGATATCATTCAGTATCAACTGTACTCACTGACAGGAAGTTTGTGGTGGGCAAATTTAATTTTATATTGCGTTTCGGCTCTTTGCTTTGGGTTATATTTTTACTTAAGAGAACCCTCTAAATAATCGTCATCATCATTCTCCTTTTTCTCATCGGAAATAGGTGGCATCATACCTGTAATCCAGATATCAAAAATCATGAATCCTGACCAATATATAATCTCGTTGATATTGTATTCTGAAGGGTCTGTGGTGTACATAAAAAGTACGTATACAACTTTGAATACAATGTATATTTTAATCGCACCAACTATAAGACTTAAAAATTTTATCATAACTTAAATTCAAAACGATTTTTCATTTGTTCTAACTTGTCTTCAGGAACCCCGTGTTTATTAACACCACCGTGCCTATTTTCAACCACAATACTGAAGACCGTATATCCATGTTCTTTTGCAAGTTTGAAATATGGTTCCATTTCCCAATCTTGTGTAAAGGTATTGGACACCGCAATTTCTTTGATACCCGATGTCATAGCATGTCCAACAAACTCTTGACATTCTTTATGAGCCTCTTTTATTTCTGAAGGGACAAAATTATAATTACCATCGTTATCATAAAAATAGTGGTCGGCCTCAAATACGTTCGATGTCAATTGTTTAGCAAATGTTGATTTTCCTGAACCAGGTATCCCGCGAACAATATATAAAATTTTATCCATAGTACAAATATAAACACTTTTTGTTTAATAAACAACTATTTATTAAGAAACGTTTTTGTATGAAAAACATCGACTTAATAATTTCAAAAGTTCTCAATGAATATAAAAATCCTCCTATGAGGTTAACTGAAGATGTAAAAGTTTCAGATAATATGAGATATCACCTTAACAATAATTTGAGATTAAGTGAAAATGTAAACAGAATTTATTCTGATAAGTTTTTTAATTTAATCAACGAAGCAAGAAAATTATATTTTAATAATAAACTCTCGTTGAATGAAAATGATATTTGGATTGTTGAGTCTGATTTAGGTAAAAAAGTGATTCTTGAAAGTGGTGAAAAAGTTTGGTTAAATGTCCCAATTTATGAAGATATCCACGGTTCTGTGGAGCGCACTTATTTTGAAGAAAGTGGTTTTTTAAATGAAGCCGAATACCAAGGAAGAAAAGTTCAATTAGGTAAAATAATGCAAGGAGATATTAAAAAGTTCAAAGTGTACGTTAAAAACGACAAAGGAAAAGTTGTAAAAGTAAACTTTGGTTTTGGTGGAAAATCTGCTAAAGGTAAACGAATGACTATTAAGAAAAATAACCCACAAAGAAGAAAATCTTTTAGAGCTAGACACAATTGTGCAAATCCAGGACCAAGATGGAAACCAAGATATTGGGCATGTAGAACGTGGTAATGATTTAAATAAATAAATGTGAGATTTCACTAACTTTTATTGCAAAAAGATAGGCTTTACAATACCCAAATTTTCCGTATCTAACCAATTTGTGTTTCATACTAATAAATATCACTTATGATATCTATCTAAAGAATTTTTTGTTATAAAAATAACCTCAGATTCCTTAAATTCTTCTAAATTTTTGGAGTTTGTGTAAGACATAGCGGATTTTAAATAATCTATAAAATTTTCAGTCCATGAACTCAAGGTTGTTTCAACCTTGTTTAGTTTAACAATACCTTCAGATGTTGTTAATTTTTTCTTACCCCATTTCTTTTGGACTTCTTTAGTACTCATTCCTCTAAATTGTTTATAGAAATGTTTTCTAAGTTTTGGGAAATTATCCCATAAATATTTGGACTTAATCTCATCTAATGGGATTAATTTAAATAGTAAATTCTCCGAACATGATTCGAGTGTTTTATTTAACACTCCACCTAACATAACATAATCCGACCCTAAGGCTAATGCCTTAATTATATCATCATAATTTCTAAATCCACCATCGGCAACTATTTTTGTTTTATATTCACCTGAAAATTTGATTCGATAACACTCGTTAATTAATGACGCCATTGGGTAATGTACTCCAGTGTTTGCTGATGTTAAGCAACCACTACCACCACCAATCCCAACACGAACATAGTCAACACCAATCTCCGCAAATTTTTCATATGTTTTTGGATTGGCAATATTACCAACCATTAGTTTATGATTTGGGGTTTTTCTATTCTCAATAAATTTTTTACAAAGAGTATGTAATTTTTCCATGTGACCATTTGCAATATCAACAAGAATTTTTATTTTCTCATTATTAAACACAGGCCAATCCTCCCAACTAACTATAGTTTCAAATTCATCTAAAGAAAGGGAGATAAAAATTTCTTGATTATTAGGGTTTAGTCCTCTTGGTAAACATACTTCAAAACCTTCCTTAACAAACTTTTTGTAATTATTTAAATCAACTACTGTGTCCATGGGAGACACAAACAAAGGTAAGGTACCTTCAGAATTATATATGTCTATCTCCGACCTACTATTAATAGTTGATATAGTTTCGGGAACTAATGTAATATCTTTAAAATCAAATCTTTTTTCCATAATTTATTTTGCTTCTATCATTTTAATAATTCTATTTCTACCTTTTTCTCCGATTGGTATCGGATGACCTTCTTCATCAATATGTACAAATTTGATGTGTGTTTTTAACACTAAATTTTGTTTTCCAGTGTAAACATTATGAGCTCTTGCTTCCATATATAATGTAACTGATGTATTTCCCACTTCTGTAGGATACCCATAAATTTTAAGTAATTGACTTTCTTTAGCGGGTTTCTCAAAATTACATTTATCTATTGATACGGTTACCATTCTTGGGGTGTCGCACAACTGCATTGCATATCCCGCGGCAGACGCGTCAATCCATGCTAATAATTTACCCCCAAATAAGTTACCGTGAAATCCTAAATCCGATTTTTTGATTGGGTGAGAGTTTAATAATTCCATGTAACAATTATAATAAAAATGGACTATAAAGACAATACAAGTATTTATTAATATGTTAACGAAAAAAGAAATAGATAGAGTAAACGACATACTAAAAAATAGAATATTCAAGTATTCAAAAGGATTATTTGATTACGATTTACCAGGTGAAAATGATTTCGATTTTAAATTCCAAATTTTAGGTTATAAACAAATGATTAGTGTTGGGGAATATTATGACTATCTTCGTGTATCGGTAACACTTTTAAATTTTAGAGATATATTAAGTCAAAAAGTTTTTCTAAGATTGGGTAAACAAGGTGATTTCTTAAACAAATATTTTAAAGAAAATATGTATTTTTTTAGAAATAATTTACGTGAGGAGATTAGAGCTATAATGTCTATGTTTGAACCTAATGTACTAATAACAATTGAGGATGTAAGTATTGATACGGGTAATGAAAAAGAATCATTACAAGAACAAAAAATGACTAGAGAGGCTATAAGAAATGTTGTAAAAGATATTACCTATATTTTAAAAAGTGGTAGAAAAGGTGAGTTTACTTTACCTGATAATGATGAAGGTGTTGGATATAAGTTTAATAGATTTCCCGTAGAATTTACACTTGAACTATCAGTTGAAGTGGATAATAACATAGATAGGTTTCAAATAAATGCCGAATATTCAAAGAGTGATGATGTGATTGAAATGATAGTTAGGTATAATCCATCTAAATTAAAAACTCAGATGTACGACATTATTGGAGAATTAAATGAAACAATTGCTCATGAGTTAGAACATAGTTTACAGGGATACCGTAACGAATTCCCAACTAAAAAAGGTAGAAAAGTTACAAATCCTTTAAAGTATTATTTACAACCTCACGAAATTCCTGCGCAAATTGCGGGATTTAAACGACTATCAAGAATTCAAAAAGTGCCATTAGAAGATGTAATTAGACAATGGTTTGACACTCACACTGACATTCACAATTTAAATAATAACCAACAAGAAAAAGTAATTCAAACACTATTAGATTATAGTAAATCTTAATTTTTACTTTTAAATCTTTTTACAATTTTGTTAATTAATTGTTTTATAATAATACCTGAAACAGTTAATAAACCAAACGAAGAAATCCTCACCACTAATTCGTTGATATCTTGGTCAGTAAATGTCATATTTTTTGAAACGTTATATAATATACCCAATAAAGGAATTATAAACGTGTAACTTAACATATTAGTCATTTTATGAAATTGTATTCCTAAACTACTAACAAAATCTAAAAATACTGCTAAGAATGAATCCGTTTTACGTAAAACTTGTTTTAACACATCAGATAGACCCTCCTCTTTAATTTTATTAAAAATTTTATATATCATATCTTTATTATCGATATAATAAGATGCGATAACACCCGTCAGAATTAAACTAATTTGTAAATCGTTTATCTCAGGAAATTTACCACGTACAAAATCTTCAACAGGACCTACAAAACCACCAATACTAGCACCCCAAGTTATTAAGAATTTTAGGTTCATACCAATCTGTTTTGAAGAATCCTCAATAATCTCTTTCACTCTACTGTAGTTTTTTTTAATAATATCAACAATATTACCCCCACTAGCTTCAAGTAGGATTCTTCTTTTTTGGGATTCACTTATTAAAATACTAATACTCATTGACTATAAATACTTTTATTATATTTATTGTTAGTAATATTTTAAAAAAATGATTAATCCTGAGTTAAATATTGGAGATAAAGTAATCCTTTTACATATGGATGGAGACACTAGTGTTCCACCAGGTACTAAAGGGGTTGTTATAGCACGCTCTGTTTTTCAAGGGGAGAATCAATACACTGTTAGATGGGAAAGTGGTAATACATTAGCCCTAGTTGAGGGGTATGATTTATGGGACACCGAAGAAAATAGAAAAAACAGTAAGAAAAAAAATATTAGAGAAGATGAAATCGAAAGGAGTAAAAAGTTTATGAAGAACATCAACGCTTTCAGATTCTTCAATATGAAATTTTTAAATGAGTATCTAAAGAAAGTTAGGGAATCAAGTATTGTAAACATGTTTGGGGCGGCACCTTATTTATATATGGGTAAAGATAGAATAGAACATGAATTTAAGTATAAAGATATTGGTAATGAGGAAGCATTTGAGGAAGTTTTAGAAATGGCCAATCTTGCCCAATCAGAAATGATTCGTGGTGTTATGAACGTACTTGACCACGAAGGTAAAGAACACGATTTAAATACAATAAACAGATATATACAAAGATATTCTCATATGGTACTTGAAAACTATATGAATCTATTCTAATAGAATAATATATTTATTAAAAAACAAAAAACATGAACGCATATTTTTTCAAAATGTCAAAAGAGGAAAGAGATAATATCCTTGACCAACATAAAGAACCTTATAATGGTTACGTTATGCAAAATCAAACATCATCTAATGAACAACCATTATATGTCCAAGATTTTGCAAATGATAAACAAGGTATTAATATTGATATCCACGGTAATGCAAAACCATATACCAATTTTAACATTAATGAATCTCACTCAGGTTTAGATATGATTGGTGATGGGGATGTTGATTTGAAAAATGGTACAGTTGACTTTGAAGATGTTTTATCACATGAAGATGATTACGATTTTGGGTTTGATTATCCTGAGACAGACTCATATGAAAATAATGTAACAGTTGGAGATGATGATGACTCCATCTATGTTAGTATTGGGGAAATGAATGATATGATTGGAGGTGGTGACGATGATTTAAAACATGGTACTTTTGGATTTGAGGAAAGGGATGATGATAAGTTATTTGATGATGACGATTTGTTTGATGAAGAAATTTATGAAACAGAAGGTGACGAATTTTCAGATGTTGATGATTTAGGAATTGACCATGATTTAGACCAAGGAGAGATAAATTCAATCACCGAAAGTATCGACAAAACATTAGATATGTTTAGAAGATTTAAAAAATACTAAAATGGAAATAAAGGAGATTGTTTCATATTATTTAAACGATACTACCAAAACTTTAGATGTTACTTTCAGAACTATATTAGATAGTGATGATGAAATGAGGGAAGATAAAATATATTTTGAAGAAATCTCTGACTTTGGTTATGAATTTGCAAATAGTGAAAACATATACAAAGGTATATTAGATGAAGAATACGATGAAGATGATTTTGATTCTTACTATGACGATGAAGTCGATGAACAAGAAATCATGTCATTTTTAAACGAATATTATCTAATATACCCAAGCAAATTACCCAACCCCGAAATATTTTAAGGACCAATCCTTGTTAAATAAAGAGTTACATTTTGATTGTAACCTGAACTACCGCCAACCCAAAGACCTGTAGTTCTTAAAACCAAACTTTCCGCACCATCACTAATTATTTTAAAGGTTCTCTCACCATTACCACAATCAAATTGAATATACCCTAAATCATATACGTTATAATGACCAACAACATTATAAAAGTATTGTTGTGACCAATGAACTTGACCTGAAGGAAGTGGGATTGGTGAAAATGAAATAACACTATAATCTAAATGCCATTTAGTGAAACCAACATAGATACTATCGACAGGAAATTTATCGTGAGGATTTATATATAAATCACCAGGGTAATATGTTGTATCATTTGGTGATGTTGTATTCTCATCTTCGGTATATGTTATCTTATCAATTACATATTCACCACTTAAACTTAATGAAGTTGGTTCCGCATATTTAATACAAGAAGTTAGAAATAAAACTAATGTGGATAGGTAAAAAAGTGTTTTCATTGTAATTATCTTTATTTGACTACAAATATAAGTATATTTTTTTAATTACAAAAATATTTATCGATATGAAAAACGATATTGACTATTTAATCTCATTAATGACGGAATATACATTCGACCCAACCAATAAAAATGAGATTGGGGAACAAGAAGCGGCGGCTTCAGGAGGTGGAGGTGGTTCTAAGCCAGCGTACCCTACAGTCACAAAATGGGAGTCAGGTGTTACAAGAGGTCCAGCGAATCAAATTGGTATCACTAAATGGCATGAAATAGTTAAATTAAATAGAGGAAAGGCTAACACTTTATTATAAAGATTAATATTTATTAAATATGAAAAATCAAAACCATACCCAAGTTATTGCAATGTCCGCAAATCTCGGATATCTTTTTACAAACAAAGGAGTTTCTAAAGTATCCTATGAATCAAATGATTTAAACGGTAGAAATTTTGTCCCTTACACCTACGAACATTTAAATGTCGCTAGCAAAATATTACAGGAAAACATAAACTTCAAATATAAAATAGGTTCACTCTCGTTAACCGAATACACATCTGAACCAAGAAGGTTTTTAAATCTATTAATGGAAACTTTTGAAGTTAATAATGGTATCGCCATAATTAAAGAATGGGAAGAAAAATTTGGTAATAAATTATTATTAATTAATGAATCTACGGATAATTTACTAATTGAGCAAAGAGTAAACAATTCTTGGGAAGGGATTTATCAAATCATATCAGAAGGTATTTTAGGTAATATTTGGAGCGGTGTTAAAAAGGTGGGAAGTGCCGTAGCCACAGGAGTTTCAAATGCCGCTGGATGGGTTAAAGATAAGGCAGTTGCTGCTAAAGATTGGGTAGTCGACCAAGGTAAACAAATTAAGGATAAAGGATTTCTTGGATGGGCGGCCGATAAAGCAAAGAATGTTTGGAATTATGTTAAAGATAAAATAGCCGCGGCTTGGAATTGTGTAAAGGCTGGTTTAGAATGTATAATGGAAGGTATCCGAAGTCTTGTTACAAGTGCTGCAGGTACCGCGGTTTTAACAGGATTATCTTTTGTTCCTGTTGTAGGTCAAGTTACAAATGCGGTTATATTCGGAGCATTATTATTATATGATTTATATCAGATGTCTCAGGGTAAAGGTGATTGGATTAATATTATTGTAGACTCGGTGGCATTAATATTACCAATGGCAAGTAAATTACTAAAAAGTGCGTTGGTTGGTGTAAAATCGTTCAGTCAACTCGGTGCGGCGGCAGCTTCTAAAGGGGGTATTTTAGCAAAAGTAGTAAACGCGTTTAGGTCAGGAATAAGTACATTGGGTGGTTATGTCACAAAGGCGGCAACTTGGTTAGGTGAAAAGTTAGGTATGACAACATTGGCTAATTGGGGGAAAAACGCAACTTCAAAATTGGCGAGTTTGAGTGATGAATTAGCCGCGGGGGCGAAAGGTGTAAAAGGAACCGCTAAAACTGCTGCAACTACAGGAGCTAAGAAAACGGTGACCGCGGGGGCTAAGAAAACCGTAACCGCAAACGCAAAGAACGTAGCGGCATCAAAAATTGGGGCTAAAGCATCTCAAGAATCAATTAAAAAAGCAACACCATTACAACAATTAAAAACAATATGGGCAAAGAACCCTAAAACACCAATTCCTCCAACAGGTACAATTGTTAAGGCTTCAGGTAAGGCGTTTTTACTTACCACTGGTATTTGTGCAGCGTTAGGGTTAGATGGTTTTACATGTTCTTCTAAAGTGGAGAATGGTCAAGTAACTCCTGAACAATTAAAAGTTGCGGAAGAAAAAGCACAAATGGAATTAGCTCAACAATTAACTACAAACCCTGAAGGTACAAGTTTAGGTATTAGTGATGCTGATATCGCAGCACTATAATTTTTATTTAAAGTTAATATATTTATAGATATGAAAAATAACAATTTAATATTCGAGGAAATAAAAAGAGCCCAATTACTGATGGGGTATTCTTCTAAAAGTACTTTAACAGAAAACGAAATTAGAATCCAAAATAAACATAAAAAGTCTTTAGTAGAGAACTATAATAGATTAGTTTTGTCTGAAGGGGCTGGAGATAAAATTTTAAAATCTTTACTGGGTGGTGCTGATGACGCGGCAAGAGTGGCATTAAACAGTGCTGATGACGCGGCTAAAGTGGCGATAAAAACACAATTAGATGATGTTGTTAGAAGTGCTGGAGGTAAGATTGGTAAATTCTCGAGTGCTGATGACATATTAAAACATTTAAAAAAAGGTGGTGTTCTTGACGATGTTGCAAGACAAGAACTTAAGATGGGTTTAATGAAAAGTCCGAATACCGCTAAAAATGTTAAAAACGCATTAGCGGCTGACATGTTAAAAAACGCCGATAATATAAAAAACTTTAATAAAATTATTGCGGCAGGAAAAGGTGAAGCAGGGATTTCTAAATTATTACAGAAAAAAGGTATTCCTGCCGACATTGCGGATGATATTGCAAGAAAACATGTATCCAAATCGGCAAATAAAGTTGCTGCAGGTTCAGCCGCAGGTAGTGGAGTTCAAAGTACTGTTAGTAAAGTGGGTAGTAAAACAAGTAAAAACGTTGGAAAAACAACTAAAACCGCTGGAAAAGGAGGTGTTGGTAGAGGTAAAAATGTAAAAAAACCAACAAAACCAAGAGTAAAAAAACGAAGCTACACACCAAAAGGAGAAACAAATTGGCAAAAGTTTAAAAAGGCCATGGTAGGTTTTAGTAGAACTAAAATATTTAAATACCTTTTAATTGCGGGTGGTCTTTATTTAGTATATAAATGGTGGACGGATGAAGGTTCAGCACCTTTCCCTGATTGTATTGGTAAAAATATTCCTCAAGAAGATTTTGAGCAAATGGTTAATAGTGGGGACGGGTCAGTTATTATCTCTGACACAGGAGTTGATGCTATTGATAGAGCAGGTGGTGGTAAATTTTATGACGATAAGAAATTTGTGACAGGTAATGGTAGATATTCAGGAACTTGGTCTGAAGTTCCAGGTGTAGGTGTTGTTATCTCAATTGAAGGTCAAGAATACACTATGTCATGTGAAGGAGTTGTGGATGAAGAAGATGGTGGAGGAACAGGTGGTGGTGACGGAACAGGTGGCGGAACAGGTGGTGGAGGTGGATATACACCTTGTTCAGGATTCCCTCTTAAACAAGGTTGTAAATCAAGTGATGTTAGAAAAGTACAAGAATGTTTAGGTATTGGAGCCGATGGTCAATTAGGTCCTAAAACCGCAAGTGCTATTAAAGCGAAAGGTTATAGTATGCCATTAAGTCAATCTGATTATGATAAAATTGTTGCTAATTGTGGAGGTAGTTCATCCTCATCAACTACAACAACAACTACTGTATACACAGGAGGAGAGTCGGGCTCAATTGAGAATTTTGTTTAAAAAATAAAAAATATATATATGAAAAATATAAGATTTGAGAATAGATTAAGAAAAATGTTATCTGAATCTTCAGGTAGGGAACATGTTAAACGAATGTTAAATGAGGCATTAGTTAACAAAGAATCTGAATGTAGAGACGCTTATGGTGAAACTAATTGGACATTGGCATGTTCTTATGGTTGTATCCCGTCAACAGGAAAATTATTAACAAACATAATGATTCCTGGACAACAAAAACAAACAGTGGTAATGTTTGACGCTAAACAACCTGTCGGTTATTATAAAAAAGTACTTGTTACCCAACCTAATGCCGAAACAGGTAAAATGACTGTTTATATGTCAAACGACAATGCTAGTGAATTGTTAAAAAACAACAAACAAGGTTCAGAAACTTTATGGTACGCGGTAAAATCATGTTCAGATTTATTACCAAGTGTAAATCCCCAATTAAGTAAAGAAGCGACCGCATTAATCCAACAATTGATAACTTTAGAAACACCTCCAGGAGGTCAACCAAAACTTAAATTTTGGGCTGATGGTATGAATGACCCTAGCTCAGTTAAAACTGGTTGGATTCCTATTAAATTAAAAGATTTTATTGATAGTTACGTTAAAGCCGATAAAACAGGTAGATTTAACGCTATTGCTACCATGATTGAAGCTCAGAGAGAAAGTCCTGTAATGATGTGGTATCAAGCGGGTGGAGTATCTCAAGCTCAAGCAGAAAGGAGTATTGGTGGTTTAGATGCTTGGTTAAAATCATCGAATGGTTTATGGAAAGAAGGTCCATGTCCTCCAGGTAAAGAAAGAACATGTACTCAAAAAAATCTAAAAACTGACCCTGCAACGTCCGCAAATTTTAAAAATTCACCAACCGATGTGTTTGTTCATATGATGGAGGAAGATTTGTCAGGTGAAAATATTGTTAAAGCTATATATGACGCATATAGTGGAGTTACCCAATCTCCTGATGAGAAAACAAAAAAAGAAAAATGTAAACCATTATTACAGGCATATGCAAAGGCATACGAATTAGGTACTCAAATCGACCCTCAAAATATTGAGGCATATAAAGGAGCGGTTAATCAATGTACTAAATATAATTATTTATTTGGTGTTGATGAAAAACTATTTAGAAACCAATTACAAGTGAATGCGGTTAAAGGTAAAACTGATTATAGTTTGGGTAGTGGTGCAACCAGAACAACTTTTAGAGAAAGTCATCGAGATAGGGAACTTAGAAACTTAATCCGAGAAAGTTTGCTTGATATCAAGCGAACCAAAAAAAAAATCGGCTTGGGTGAGAGTAAGATAATTAACAGTAGAATTAAGTTAATTTCTGAACATAGAACTCTAAAAACAAAATCTCAGAAAGAAAAGTTTTTCAATGAGTTAATGATGGAAATGGCTTACCTTAACTCACAAGGATACGATTCAAAATTAATAAATGAGAATTTCCTTGATATATTAAAAGGTTTGTTTGGTACGGCTGCCGACTCAACGTTACAATATTTTAAAGAGTCAATCGCCAAATGGTTAATTGAAAAATTAACACCAATGGACCCTAATGGTTGGATGGCTAACATTATTATTGTTGCGGTTGGTAACGTTCCAATTGGTGAAATTACAAGATTAACGGAATGTAACTATTTAAGTGATGTTTTAACTAAGTCAATAGTGGAAGGTGCAGTTAACAAATATAAAAACGAACAAGGTCTAACGGGACCGTTCTATGATATTTTAAGAAATGGTATTGTAGAAATGTTGGAAGATACCAAATTCGGTCAAGTCATTGAAACCGCAATCGGTGATTTAGTTTGTCCGTTACTTGGAGGAATTAAAGATAAGATGGGTTCAGCAGCGGATACAATGAAAAAAGGAGCTCTGAGTCTAACTTAAGAAACCTACGAGGTAGTTCTCGTATGGGATAAACCAATAAAAGAAAGGGGGTATTCCAAATCTAACAAAAAGGTGTCGAAAGACACCTTTTTGTTTTTAACTAAATGACTTCTTAAAGTCTTCCCAAATATGTTCTACATTTGAATTTATAATTTCAGAAAATATTGATGGTTCATAAGGTTTAAACCTTAACTTCATATTGGCTTCTCCAGGAGTTCTATCACCTTTTTGTCGATTACAAGTACCGCAACAAGTGACAAGATTTTGCCAAGTATTTGAACCACCTTTAGATTTAGGTTGTGTATGGTCAACAGTTAAGTTTTTTTTACTACCACAATAAACACACTCATGATTATCTCGTTTAAATAATCTATGACGGTTAATTTTTAATTTGTGAATTCTATGTCTAACATAGTTTAGTAGTCTAATTATTAGAGGTCTAACAAACTTATTTGCACCTGCAATAATTGGGTTTTCAGAAGATTTTAAAATTTCTGCTTTACCTTTTGTCACTAAATTAAAACCTCTGTATACTGTAGTTATATTTATAGGAGTATAGTCCGAATTTAAAACTAATACTTTTTCCATAATATCTTTCAAAATAATTTTTCTTTTAAATATAAACAAAGATAATTATCTTAACAAGAGATTAAAAAGTGAGTTTTACATTATGTTTGGTTTTTGGTTCTAAAAATGGGTTTTTGTAAGTGGATTCACCGTATTTTATGGGAAAAACAACCAATGAAGTTTTCCAACTTGCATACATATTAGACAATTGGTCTCTACCACTACCATTATTAATCTCATTCCACCATATATTATTAAATTCATTAACCTTATCAACATTCCTTCTAACCATAAACCCTGTTTCAAATAAACCAAAATTTTTAGGAAAACCCTCTTCTCTATATTTTAACATTTGATTCTCGACTACTAGCTTAGAATCAAGTTTTTGTTCTAACACTTTTTTTGACTCCTCATATATACATTTTCTCCAACTATGAGGAAATATCATAATATTTTTATCTTTAGTAAACTCCATCTTTTTAAAAAGTTCATTTACGTTAGTAAATTTTGGTATAAAACAATGGTCAATCCATATGTTTATATCGTGTTTAGGAAGAACAATATGAGGATTGACTTTAATGTATCTAGCCAATTTTCGACTATCTAATGTCTCATTTATCAAATCAGTATGGCAAATTTCCCACACATCTGATTTAATATATTTATTATCAGTAAATAATATATATCTTACATTTTTATCATAAATCACGGGGTTATTAAAATTATCGTAATCCCCAATATTTGCACTATAAATTATTGTCTTCATTATTATAAAACAGGTTTTATGTAAGAGGTTTTACCTTTACCAGGACCCCTAGTTATCTTCCCGACAAAAAAATCAAAAACACTACCTAAATCTAAAGAAACCCCATTTAATTCTGAAAATACAAACCCTAAATGTTTACCAAATGCGCCCGCTCCAAAAATTAAAAGTTGTCCCGACCTATCTACAGAGTTTAATTTTTTTGTTATTTTGTTAATTTCCTCAAATATGTCAAGATTATTGTTTAATACTTCTTCGTATACTTGTTCTCCAGGTATTAAATATTGCTCAACATGATTAATATTTGGGAATCTTTTTTTAATTTTATCTTTAACATCTCTACAACTAACAATTACAATGCTATCTATAGACTCAAAAATTTCAAATAAATCACCATTATCGACTAACTCAAAATGAGAATTAATCGTACAATAATTTTTATCAATCCAATTAGTAGGGTTATCATCCTTAATTTTTTCATAATAGGTGATTAAATCGGACCATAAACTATTTTTTATAATGTGTTTTTCAGTTGGTAATCCAAGTATATTACATTTCAGTACTGAATTAATTAAATTAATTTGTGTGTTATTAATTTCATCATTTGTCAACCTTCTACCAATCTGTTTTTTTGAGAATTTAGTTATCCTTTTATCATCATTTTTACTTGTATTATTTTTATCGTAATTGGCTAAAATCATTTCTCCATCACCCATCCTTAACATGAATAATGGTTTTCTATTTAACAAGGATTTTAAAACTTCGTCTTTAATTTGTTTTGATGAAAAATTTATTTCCACAATTATTATAAATCTTTTATTATCGACTCTATTTGAGAGGTATTTATATTACTTTGGTAAGTAAATTTAGGATTTTCCATAGTTGATAGGGTTGGTGTAAGATTAATAGACATAAAATGGTCTTTATATTTTGTATCATCACCAATTATAATGTCTGAAAACTTGACCCATGCGGATGGTATACCATATGCGTGTGAACAAATTAAACCATGTAAAGAACTTGATATAGTTTGTCTACATTCCGTAATTTGTTTAACAACTTCTAAAGGGTTTGGGTTATTTAAGTTAATTACGTTATGATTTGGGTATTTTTCTTTAATTTTATGATACTCTTTCATATGCGGTATTATACCTAAATCGTATTTTTTTTTACTTTCATCACAAAAATTAGGAAGTAATAATGCTGCGTCACCATAAATTTCAGGGCATTCCCCCCCATTTTTTAACACTAAATTTCTTGTAATAGGTCCCCTAACAAATTTCCATATTGCTTTTGGGTTTAATTTACCATTTTCCCACGCGGAACCTGAACCAATAACTAAACAATTTTCAGTTGCTTTATTCGCAATTGAACCAATAGAAATTAAATTATAATTTTCTTTAGTGTATTCGTATTTTATTGAGTAATGGTCGAATAATTTTGGTGTTAATACATCACCAAAATTATGAATTTTTTCACCTACCATCCACCAAACTTTATAAGTCATCTTTTTTAAAAATTATTAGATTATTATACACGTATTTTGGAGCTTTTAAAGTTTTCCACTTTTCAGAAACCTCCTTAGTCACTTGGGAATCCACGCCAAAACCATAGGTATTAAAAAGTTCAATCCAAAATTCTTTGGTTTGGCAATTTATATGACCTGTCCCATTTTGTTCTGGTTGTGCGGCGGAAAAAATAATTAATGAATTTTCATCTGCAGAATTAATTAAGTTCATGACAAACACCTCACTTTTTAATGGATTAATGTGCTCCGCAGTTTCTATTGAAATTATACATTCGTACTTATCAGTATTTATTTTTTCCGTACAATCGGTATAAGTTATAAACTTACCTATTAACGGGTTTGTATATTTTTTTAAAATCTCACCATTTATATCAAACCCTTGAAGTCTTTCAACCCCTTTGTTAAAACCTGACTCTAAATAAGCCCCAATACCACAACCGTAATCAATTATTGATTTTGGTTTATATGTATCAATAAACCAATCCATAGTGGTTTTAATATAATCTTTAGTGTTTTTTACAAACCAATTATAATATTTATCATCATATTTTGATGAGTCAAAATTATTTTCCATTTATGTATGTTTTTTTGGAGTCAATATCTGATAAACCTAATGTAAAATATCCAAAAGGTATTTTATTGACGTTTATTTTATTATAAATCTTCATAAAAGCAGAGTGGGAACCTGATTTAGTTTCATTAATCTCCTTAATCCATTCTAATAAAAATTGTTTATTTTCTTTCGTATTTTTTATTATATGTACATAATCATGAGGGGAGCCATTTTTTTTAAAATCCACTAACCAATCAGAATCAATTGGGAAGTCTATATTTTTATTGATTCTACAATCAATATCCAACCATAATAAATCTTGATTAAATTTCTCCATCATCTCAACTATAAAAGTTGGCTTCGCCCTAACATTATCTATCCATGAAGTACCAAAATTATATTCATCAATGTAGTAATCAATACCAAATTCAATACAATCCTGAATTAAATTTTTTGATGAGTTTTTATAAAAATCACCTCCATCTACATCACAGTAAAAACTAATTAATTTCATAATAAATGTTTTTTATCGTTCATATTCCCACCTCTATACCAATGTTGGACATAAATACCTCTCATTAAACCGACTTTGAGTCCTGCATTTTTAAATCTTAAGTGTATATCATTATCAACACCCAACATACCTATTTCTTTAAAACCACCTACCCGCTCCCACGAAGATTTTTTAATTAGAATTATAACTCCACTTAGTAGAGTTTTATCAGTAATATCTAATACATTGGTTTTATTCGTGTTCCATAATTTTTCCCCAAATTCTCTATGATATTTTTGGTCATTTGAGGATTTATTGACATTCGGAGCTAACTGATAAAAACAACCTATCCTGTTGGTATAACAAGTAAGGAGTGAATACTCGGGATTAGATTGGATTACCTCCTCGATATATTTACCAAAAAATGGAGTGGTATGTACTGCGTCCCCATCTAAAAAGCAACACCAATCGTTGTCATCAATTAGATTCATTATTTCATTGTATGACTTGCCAATCTTTTTTTCTGAATTCCACGGAATAACATGAAAAACTCTTGGTTTTGGTACTGTAAATGTTTTTTTTTCCATATTTTAATATATGATTAAGATAAATAATAGTTATCTTACCCTATTTATAAATATAGAGTTTAAAATTTATGAAAATAGTTACAATATCAACTTTTTGGAATTGTGAAAAATATGTGAAAGAGTGCATACAATCATTAAAAAACCAATATTATACCAATTTTGTCTCATATTTTATTGATGATATGTCAACCGACAATTCTTATGAAGTAGCAAAAAACGCTATCGGGGATGACAAACGATTTATCTTAATCAAAAATGAAAATAAAAAATACAAGACAAAAAATTTTATAGATGTTATTAAGGATAACCCCAAAATAAATTGGAACGATGTTATAATTGAGATTGATGGGGATGATAGGTTATCTGATAATTATGTTTTAGGGTTAATTAATAAGGTATTTTCAAATAATGATATTTGGATTTGTGGTACAAGATGGTCCGATAATAAAGGTAGACTTGGTAATTACGGTAAACCTAATCCAGAAAAAGCAAGAAAAACTTCTTGGAATTTTTCACATATGAGGTCATATAGAGCATTTTTATTTAGGTCAATAAATGATAAACATTTAAAATTTGATGGTGAATATTTTAAAGCCGCTTGTGATTTAGGGATAGGTATACCTATGTTAGAGATGTCAGGGGAAGAACATTTCCACTACATTAATGAACCATTATACATATATAATTGGCATGACAAACAATCATATAGTGATAATAATTCCTTTGGTGATAAAACCCTACAAGGACGTACCGCAAAATATATTTATTCATTACCTTCTTATGAAAAATTAAAAATAATTAATGAAATTCCAGTACCTAAAGAGCGGGTTGAGACTAAAACTAATAAACAAATACTTGATGAAATTTTTGATGAGAATAATCATAAAAAATTAACACCAACCATTGAAAAAACAATACCGATTAATTATGATAAAATTAATGTTGTGAATAATAAAGGAATCTTCAACCCAAAAGATTCTATTAAACAACAAATAATTCCAAAACCAAAAGAACAACCAATAATATTAAAAGAAGATACAATCGCAAAGTTAAAAAGGGAAATGTTTAAAACTAAACCAAAAAGAAAAGGTAACAGTCCTAATATATTTGGTAATAGTCAAAGAAGAAAGGGTGGTTTTAGTATTTGACCTATAATATTTTTTATCTTATTATTATTAAAAAAATATGTACGTTATAATCAAACATGTTAAAATGGGTGACGATAAAAAAAGGATACCCGTTATATTATTAAATACAGATACTGAAATTTGGGAATTCGATTCTATAGAAGAAGCGACAAAAATGAAAGATATTTTTGAAACTAATTCTGATTCAGGTCATAAGTACGAGGTCAAAAAAATTTAATTAAATGGTCCTGTAGCATAATTGAATAATGCAACTCACTTCTAATGAGTAGACTCCAGGTTTGAATCCTGGCAGGACTACAACTTTAAAATATGGAAGATATACACCAACAAATTCACGAAGATTTCATTAATTCAGAAGAATACGAATCTTATCTGAAAGAAATGTCTATTTGGGAAGAAAAATATTCCTGAACAATACCACGCAATTAAAAAATTATTGTATCTTTGTGATATGAAAACTTACTCATTCTTAAAAGACGTTGTATATGTGGCATTGGTAATGATTGTTATTGGTGGCCTTTATGAATACTTAGAAAAACATAATTGGGATTATTCATCCATAATCACGGGTGACTTGCTTAAACAAAGACCTATTGAGACTACAAGTATGAATACCTATGATGATTTGGGTAACATTGTTTATATAAAAGGTTTAGGTAATTTTAGTCACTCTGATTTGTTAAGAGCTGAAAGTGTAATCGAAGGATATTACAACACGCACTGTACTATCGAGAGTCCTGTTATGTTAGACGACAAATATTACAGTTCAAACGTGATTAAAGGCCACGAAGCTCTTGACCATTTAAGAGTTTCAGGTAAAAAAGTTATTTATGTGACTAATGATGAAATGATGTCGACTGAAACCGATAAAAGTATAAAAGGATGTGCAAGAATTAATGGTAACACTATAATTGTTAGAACTAAAACATTAAAAAGAACTTTAGTTCACGAATACGCACATACTTTAGGTTTGGACCACTGTGATAATAATGGTTGTGCGTTAGCGAAGGGCCATGGAGAAGAACTTTGTTTTGAGTGTAAAAGTAAAATTAAATAATAAAAGTTATGACTCAGGTGGGATTTTTTATTGTGGGAAAACCTGTAGATGGTGAAATGGAAGATACTATCTTCAGTGAAATGAGAGATATTCTAACAAGTGAAGACTTTAACAAGATTGCATTTTGTGAAAATGAAGAAAGTCATGACATTTTGTATACTTTTTTAAATGAAATCAAAAATAAAAAATTGTTTATTCTGTTTGAAAAATATGAAGTGTTAGTTCATTTTTCGGATATTACACAAAGTGTGCTGAGACAAATTAATATGAACAAGACTTTGACCGAAGGGGAATTTAAACCTTTGTTTGATGAATTTGTAAGTGAAAACTTAACTATTGATTTTATTCTTGACAAAATTAATGAAACTGGTATTGAATCTTTAACTAAAATTGATTATAAAGTGTTAAAATCATAAAATATAAAAAAATGAAAGACTACAATAAATTTATGAATGAACTTAATGTATATAAAGGTTATTCAGTTACAAGAATTAAATTTGCAATCTTTATACATAAGTTTTTTAGAACATTCACCACTAAAGGATTTGAATTCATTGCTACTTTAACTTTAATGTTGGTTTTAGTTAGACTGATTATGGGTGAGTTAACTATTGGATATATAATGTCAACCGCAGTTGTACATTTTTTATATTGGATTTTGGTTTATCCGATACTATCGAAAGTTTTTGAAAATGATTTATACAAATTATTCTCACTTCGTATTAGAATTCTTGAGGATATCTTGGAAACAAAAAAGAGGACCTAAATCCTCTTTTTTAATATTAATAGTTTTTATAATTATCTACTACTTTTTTTACCTGCGTTCCAGTTGGCTACAACAAATATAATTGAGAATATTGAAATCATAAAAGTGAGAACCGATAAAGGACCTCCATAGTTACCAACGGCACCGTCAATTAAAAAGTGCATTCTAGTTAAAAATTCACTACTTGCCCAACCAGTATTATACCCCATTGCCCCAAAACCAATAATACTAGCCGCAACACCTGAAGGAATTCCGATAAGACCCATAAATCTGGCTAACCATCTTTTACCTGTATCAGCCCAAAAACCTTCAGCCATTTCACCACTTGGTTCTTGGTTAGCCATTTGACCTAATTTTTCAGCCTCTCTGTCGGAGATTTCTTCTGTACCTAACTCGATAGTTGACGCAATTTTACCAAAATTAGAAACACCTGCTTTATCTTTTAAAATGTCTAAACCTTCTTGAGCTTCTTCATCATCAAACTCATCTCTAAGTTTTGAAGTTACTCTTGCCGCGATACTTTTAGCTTTATCAATTGCGGACATGATTTTTTCTTTGAAACCAAACATTTCATTTAATTCTGATTCATTTAATCTACTATATTGTCTTCTTGAAGACCTATTACCATATCTCATTTGTTCTCTTTGATTTTCAGAAATAACTCGTTTAACAATTCTCATTAAATCTGATTCTGTTAATCTTATAACTTTTTTCATTACGTTTTTGATTTTTCTTTTTTTATTTTATTATAAATATTTTAAATTTCGTAAAATATTTTATATTTACCCGATTTAGTCATTTTTTTGGTTATTTTACCTGTATAGTCAGTATCAGATGCTTTATCCATAATTCGTTGCCTAATCACATCCCAATTGTTATAGTCAACAAATTCTTCAGGATTTTCTTCCATCTCATCTTCTATTTTTAATATATTATCGATAAAATATTCTCGTGGTGGAGTGTCTTTACCTGTGGTAATTTTTTTAATACCCCTACCAGCATCTCTAAGTTTGTCACCTAACCATCCTTCCTCTACTTCAGGTTCGGATTGAGATTCATTAACAAGTTTACGGATTAACTCCGTTAACTCACTTTCAGTAAGTCTTACTTTCTTTTTCATATATGTATAAATATTCAAAAATTACATAATGGGTATTGTAATAATAAAATATTTTTCATTGTTAATGTTGTGGGAATGGAAAAAAAGTTGTATCTTTGTCAAACAAACAATTTAAAACTATACACCATGACATCTACAATCATCAACGTAACAACAGGAACAATGGCAGGAGACGTATTCTACGGAAACTTCAATACCGTTGTAAAAGGTAAAAAAATTTCTGTAATGGTTTCTAACCATTTGAAGGATTCCAATAAAGAATATGAGTTCCGTATTGCTGGTAAATGTAGAGCTGGTTTTATTAATATCCATGACACTAAAGGAACTGCGGAAGGTGTTATCCGTGGATACAAAAAAAACACATTAGTTAACATCCAAGTGAAAAACGAATACGGGAATTGGGTGAACGTTTACACTCTCAAAGGTGGTAAATGGAACTCAATCGACAAAGGGTTTTTGGATGTGTTGACTGTTGGAACTATGAGAGAATCTTTCCCTGACATGTGTGACATGGAACTTTGGGGTAGAATGGGAGCAAAAACTTGGGCGGACAAGGCGTTTGCACAAAATTAAAAATATAGGTTGATTGGGGAAGGGTGATGCTAATGACACGAGAGTGTATATCGGTCAGTATCATCGGAGTTGGAAGATATACACCAAAGTAATGCCAATCGTAAAATCAGATGTCCACTCAACCATCTTCTGATTTCCTAACTTGGGAGTGTTGAGCAACGGTTGCTTAGCTGACTGTAAATCAGTGGTCTACGACATTGGGGGTTCGAATCCCGCCCCGAGTACTATCAATCGTAAATCCAAGTAACCCCTTGGTAGATGTATTGGTACGTAGCTCAATGGTGAGAGCACGACGCTTATATCGTCACGGTTATGGGTTCGAATCCCATCGTACCAACAATATTTGCCCGAGTGGAGGAATTGGTAGTCTCACTTGTCTTAGGAACAAGTGCTCTCAGAGCGTGTGGGTTAGAATCCCACCTTGGGTACAATAAACACATAAACTTTGGTTCCCATACAGCGGTGAGGTGGGCTAAGTTATATACAATTTCTCGGAGCTGGAAGTAGAAAGCCAAAGAGTGTGTTTAAAATAATATGGTGTCGGTAGCTCAGTAGGTAGAGCAGAGGTTTGAAACACCTTGTGCCGAGCGGTTCGATTCCCTCCCACACCACAAAACGCCTTCGTAACTCAATAGGTAGAGTACTTGATTTGTAATCAAGATGTTGCAGGTTCGATTCCTGTCAGTGGCTCCAACAAACCAATATGTTTGATTCCCCATCTTTATAGGTGGGGTTTTTTATTTGAATAAATTTTATTATATTTGTATTTGAAATTATGAAATCAATAAATCAAATATTCAGAGGTAACGAACATCTAATGGATTTGGGTCCTGTTGAAGAGTTAATTGAATACGCTCAAGAGCTTGAGGATAAAGTTGTTGAAAATACTCAGGTAATTGACCAAACTGTAATATTAAAACAGTTAATTTCCGAAATTAAACAGAGTTGTTCATCTATGATGGAAGAAGATGAAAAACATAAAAGATGGCCGAATGATTTCGAAGAAATGGATTTTAAAGATGCAATTAAAAATTTAAAAAATTATATTACCAAATATTGTTTTGATAATAAAATTAGACTATAATCAGAATATGAAAAAGAAAAGAATATACTTGGATGACGTAAGAACACCCGTAGACAAAGAAAATTGGGTTGTTGTCCGCTCATATGATGAGTTTGTTCAGAAAATAAATTCAATCGGATTAGAAAACATTGAACTAATTTCCTTGGACCATGATTTAGGGGACAGTGCTATGAATGAATGGTTGTACGGAGTAACTAAAAATTACACAATTAATTATGACAACATTACTGAAAAGACAGGGATGGATTGTACTAAATGGTTGGTTAATCAATGGATGGACGGTAAACCATTAGTTGATGTTGTTGTTCATTCGGCAAATGCTATCGGTAGTGCGAATATGATGGGTTATATAAATAACTACCGTCATCTTAATCGTTTACCACAAAATTGTGTTAGAGTGCAAATTGAGCACACGGTTTAAAAAAAAATTGTATATTTGTGGTATGAATATTTTCTTTTTGGATTTTGATGTTAAAAAGTGTGCGGAGTATCATTGTGACAAACATGTTGTCAAGATGATATTGGAAACCGCACAACTTTTATGTTCGGCTCATCATGTTACAGGTGGGACTGCACCATATAAGTTATCACATAAAAACCACCCATGCTCAATATGGGTGAGGTCGTCATTATCCAACTACCTTTATTTATGTGAATTAGGTTTGGCTTTAGGTGAAGAATATACATACCGTTATGGTAAAAAACATAAATCAATTGAGGTGATTGAATGGTGTTTACAGAACAGACCGAATATTCACGATATTGATTTTACATCCCCACCATTAGCAATGGGTGATGAATTTAAACTTGGTAATGACGTTATTGGGTCATACCGAAATTATTACAAAGGTGCCAAGTCAGAAATTGTTTCTTGGAAAAATAGAGAGGTCCCTGATTGGTTTTTACAAAAAAAAGAGTTAGATTTGCGATATGATTAAAATACCTTCAAATAATAAAGGACGTTTTCCTGACGTGTGGATTTTTTCGGACCCACACTACAACCACAAAAATATTTGTCGTGGTGTAACTAATTGGAGGACTCAAAATGGGGGAATTCCTATTGAACAAACAAGAGATTTTCTTGATTTGGATAAAATGAACGCAACTATCGTTAATAACATTAACGAGGTTGTAATGCAAGATGATATATTGATTTGTCTTGGTGATTGGTCTTTTGGTGGATTTGAATCTATTAAAGAATTTTGGGACCGAATTGTTTGTAAAAACATTCACCTTGTTCTTGGTAACCATGACCATCACATTGAAAAAAACCGTGAAGGAATTCAAGGACTGTTCAAATCAGTAGAACATTATAATACTCTTGTGGTTGGGGGGTATACTTTCCGTTTAATGCACTACCCAATCAGTTCTTGGGATGGTCTTAACAAAGGAATAATGCACCTACACGGTCACTGTCACCTACCTACAAATAAAAGATTTGGGGTTGGTCAACGTATGGACGTGGGAATGGATGGTCACCCTGATTTCCGACCATATCACGTAATTCGTGAGTGTGTTCCACTTCTAAAAAGTAGACCTGTTAAATCAGAAATACGAGAAGACCACCATGTGGATGAGATTGTAAATATAGATGCAGGTCAATGAAAAAGAAGTTTAAGACTATAACAATTAATATTGAGTTGTCTAGCACTGATAATTTAGAAGAAATAACTTCTAAAATGATACAAAATTTATCAGATTGTGCGGTGAAAACTGTAAAATCAGAAAAAAAATGGTTTAGTAAAAAAGAACCAATAAAAATTAATTCAATCAGTGTTAGACAGTTCCCTTTAAATATTAATTAGTTTTTGGTGGTAAAGGAGGGTCAAGTAAAAATTTCTCATTTAACCAATTCCTAAGTTCATTCTCAACAAAGTAATCAGGAACTACCTCATCATCAGGTGTTTGACTTGCAATTTCTGATATGTATTTAGCAAATTTAACTTTGTATTTTTCATTCATTAGAGTCATTAATCCATCAGAAATAAAAAATATTTTAGATAGAGGGTCCTCAACACCAAGTTCTCCTTCAACAACATCGAAAGATTTCATTATTGCTTTACCCCACCAAGTCTTGTAGGTTTCGGTATCCTCTAATGCAGGTCTAATTATTTTGTTAATTGCTCTTGTTATAGAAGCCGCGGCTCCTACAAGTAACAATTGTGGAATGAACCAAGGTAATAATCTTAAAGTTGCTTTATAACCACCTTCACCTAGATGAGTGAAAATTCGTTTTCTTGTTGCCGAATCAACAATAGCTTTTAATTGACCAAAAGTTATTCTACCTTGAGCTTTACAAAATTTTTCAGAATCACATATGTTCTTAATTGCTTCACCTGAAGGATTTATATCCTCAAACAAAGTAATAAATTGAGATTCTGTAATTAAAACTTTCATGACAATAAATATTTGTCAAAATCATTTTAATTTAGTACTTTTGTACTGTATGAAAAAACCTTGTAAAGAATGTCCCCATCTTATTCGTAATCGTCATAATGATATGATTGTGGAGTTCGGAAAAAGAACTGGAAAAAAACACAACTGTCATATGACGGAAGGAAAAAAAGATTTGTGGAATGTAACGGATAAAAAACATGAATGTTATGGAAGTAGAAATGACAACAGATAAAAACGGAAGAGACATCAAAGTAGGTGACTATGTTAAGGTGGTTAATAGAATTACTGGCTCTGTAGAAGATTCTGGTGTGATTACCAAAATTGAAGGTAATTATCTTCATCTTGGTAATGGTAAGAATATTGACGGAATGGTAATTAGTGATGTTTATTTTAGAGACGAAGTAATTAAATGGTGATGGGAGAAGTAAAAACTAAATTTGGAATATATACAATGGAAACAAAAAGTAACACACAAATAAGTACAGATAAACTCGGAGTGTTTATTGAACGACTTAAAAAAATAGGAATAGATGTAAAACTATCAGGAAACTTTCCTTGGGTTTATCTTGATGAAATCTGTGGTATAAGAGTTAAAGAAAATTTTCAAGCAAACCACGGATTTACTGTGATGTTTCTTCCAGGAAGAAATGACTCACCACCATCCGACTTTACAGACATTAAGGAAATTTTTAATTTAATAAAAAAATATACAAAAAAATAAATTATGAAAACATATCGTCAAAATCTCAATATATGGTTAGAACAAAAAAAGAATAATACATCAAATGATGAAATCAAAGATGTATTATCTGAAATCCAAAAACATATTAAAAATATGGAAAAAGATGAAGAAGATATGGTAAACTTAGCATATGATTCTGGATACCACGATAAAGAACTCAAAAGAACCAAAAAGGGTAACTACTACCAAAATTATTATAAATTACACGATAAACTCAAACAATTTGTAAAATTTAATTGAAATAAAAATTAAAACAAATCAATAATTAAATATAATATGGACTTATCAAAACTAACAATGAAGGAACTTATTTCTTTAAGAAATAAAATTGAAGGACTTATTCATTCATATGAAGATGGGTATATCTACATTTGCTCTGTTCGTCAGTTTGGTAGTGTTTGGGAAGAAAGACCTAAAAGTTTACATTCATTAAGGGAGCTTTGTAGCGAATATAATGGAGATAATGGTATTGTTGATGTATATACTAACAACCCAAATTTGAGGTTTCCTGAAATGGAATTTTATAACTATGGGGATGTTATGTATATTCGTTCAGAAGGTGATTACAGACAATGGATTGAGTATACTAAAAGAAAAAACCTAATTGAGGATGTAACGAAACGACTTGATGAATGGGATGAGAGTAAAAATTTACCATTTAAATACCGTCCATCTTTTGCCCCAATATGGACAAGAGAAGATGTTAGTGAATGGGTTACAGAATTTGAGAATGCAAATTGGGATTTTACCCCACCAAACTCAATGAAGTCGGATGATTTTAATGAAGATAATATAGAATCATAATATGGAAAGAAAATTAGCAAGTGTTAGAGTTATCGGGGATATCCAAAGAATCCCTGATGCTGATATGATTGAATTGGCCATCGTTGATGGTTGGAAAGTTGTTGTTGCTAAGAATGTTGGTCATAAGGTAGGTGATAAAGTTGTTTACTGTGAAATTGATTCATTCTTACCAATCAGAGACGAGTTTGAATTCTTAAGAAAGAGTTCACACAAAAAGATGGGTGACCAAGAAGGTTTCCGTTTAAAAACTATTAAACTTCGTGGTCAAGTATCACAAGGTTTAATTTTACCTTTATCTGTTTTAAAAACTACTGATATTCCTATGATGACAACATCAAAACAAGAATGGGGTATTCAGTATGAAATGTTTGCAGAAGATGGTTTTCCTATGGTTGGAATTGGTGATGATGTTACTGAAATATTAGGTATTGTTAAATACGAACCACCAATCCCTGCAGAACTTACAGGAAAAGTAAAAGGATTGTTTCCATCTTTCTTACGTAAAACCGATGAAGAGAGAGTCCAAAACTTGGCTAAAGAATACCAAGGATACAGATTCACCTCCGCTCATAAATTCTACGTAACTGAAAAGTTGGACGGTTCTTCAGCAACATTTTACTTTAAAGATGGTGTATTTGGAGTGTGTTCTCGTAATTTAGAATTAACTGAAAGTGAAGGAAATACTTTTTGGAAAGTTGCTCGCGAATTAAAGTTAGAGGAATTATTAGGTGAATTAGATAACAATATCTGTTTGCAAGGTGAGTTAATTGGGGAAGGTATTCAAGGAAATCCGTACAAAATTAAAGGTCAAACAGTTCGATTCTTTAATGGTTTTAATATAGACACTCAAGAGAATATTCCATTTTTAGAGTTTGTTGAGTTAGTTCAAAAAATGAAATTAAAAACGGTTCCAATATTAGACTTTGAATTTAATTTACCTGACACGATTGATGATATGTTAGAATATGCCAACCAAAAGTCCGAATTAAATTCTAACTTTGATAGAGAAGGTGTGGTTGTTCGTTCTTACGATAGAAGAATTAGCTTTAAAGCAATTAGTAATAAATTTTTATTAAACGAAAAATAATACTATATTTGCAACATGTTAGAATTGTTGAACAAATATTACGAGGATGGGTTGGTGACAAAACAAGTTCATCCAACTCTTCCTTTGTCTATATGGAACTACACCCCAAAAGTACAATATGGTCTTTTATATAATCAATACGCTTTATGGGATGAGGTAACTACTCAAGCAAGAGGTTTAGTTGTTGATGAAAATAGTAACGTTGTTGCAAGACCATTTAAAAAATTTTTTAATATAGAAGAAAAAAGATTCACACCAACTAAAGAATTTGATGTGTATGAAAAAATGGATGGTTCTTTAGGTATATTATTTAACTATGAAGGTGAATGGATATTTGCATCTAAAGGTTCTTTTACTTCAGACCAATCAGCCGAATTCAAAAAAATATTTGATGAAAAATATTCGACTAATTTATTAGACTTTTCTTGTACTTATTTGTTTGAAATATTATATCCTGAAAATAGAATAGTGGTTAACTATGGTGATTTAAGAGATGTGGTATTATTAGGTAAAATAGTAACTGAGTCTGGTGAAGAACTTGACGTGGAATCATATCGGAATAACTTTAATGTTGTTAAAAAATATGATGGAATAACTGATTACACTTTTTTGAAAAAAATGGTTGCCGATAACCATGAAGGTTTTATAGTAAAATTTTTTAATGGAAATAGAATAAAAGTGAAAGGAGAAGAATATCTTCGATTACATAAAATAATGACTAACATATCAACTACTTCTGTTTGGGAAGTTTTAAGTAATCAAGGAGATATAGGTGAATTATTAAATGATGTTCCTGATGAATTTTATGATAAGATAAAATCTTATGAAAAGGATTTAAAATACCATTTTCATCAAATAAATGAGTATTGTGGTAAACTACATGATGGTTTTAGATATGGTAAGTATGGTGATGTTGACCCTGAACCAACTAAAAAAGAATTTGCAGAATTTGTTATGAGAAATGTAACAAAAACTGGTTTACGTCCTGTACTATTTGCTATGTGGGATAAAAAACCATATGACTACATAATATGGAGATTATTAAAACCTGAGTTTAGAAAACTATAAAAGTATGACGAAAAGTCATACTTTTTTTTTTTATAAAGTATTTATTAAGTAAAATTACTTAAATGGTTAGTATAGAAATTATTGTTGCCTTTATTACAGGTATATTTGGACCTTTAACGGTTATATTTATAAGACATTTATTAGAAAAAAATAAGAAAAAACCTGACATGGTTCATGATACACTTAGAGTCAGTGAATTAATAAATCAAAAAATAGAACACATTAGAGAAGAGTTTAATGCCGATAGAGTATGGGTTACACAATTTCATAATGGAGGTAATTTCTACCCGACAGGAAAATCTATGGCTAAGTTTTCAGTTATGTATGAATCTGTAGGTTCAGGAGCGTCATCCGTACAGTCAAATTTTCATAACATACCCGTTAATCTATTTTCAAAATCAATAAATCAGTTATTACATAACGATGTTATAGAAATTCCTGATTATAAAGACGAATCAATTGCAACATATGGTTTAAAATATATTGCGGAAGATACGGGATGTAAATCAGGTTATCTATTAGCAATAAAAACAATTGATGACAAATTTATTGGTACATTAGGTTTAGACTTTATCAAGAAAAAAACTAAGCTTGATATAGAATCTATAAATCATTTAGAAGTTCACGCATCTCAAATAGGAGGCGTTTTAATGACCCATTTAGAACAATAAAATAAATCTCTATATTTATTAGAGATGATAATTTATATTTTAGAAGGACCACAATTAGTAGATACTTCAAAGTACACAGGTATTAATTTTAAAGATAGAGTAGTTGGTAGTAGTACACCATCTAAAGACAAAATTAATCCATCTTTATTAGCTGATGTTGACAAAGCTGCAATAATCGCGGGCACCAAAGCAAGTGTTACAACTGCGGTTACAGGGCACAGACCTGGGTCAAGACACAATCCTGGAGGTTTGGCGGTTGATTTGGCGATGTTTGATGGTAAGGGTTATGGTAGTAAAGAGGATGCTAAAAAGAAAGGTATATATGATAAAATAGAAAAATTTGTCAAAGCCTTAGAAAGTATGGGTTATAAGGTAAATTCAGAAAGGGGGAATGACAAGGCTGTTTTATGGTTTGGTTTTCCTAATCACCATCATCATGTTCATGTCTCAAGACTATCGGATGATGGAACCTCAACTTCATCTTCATCCTCATCAGAAGATTCTGATAACAATTCCGATGATAGTAGTGAAACTACAAAAACAACAACCTCACCACCTCCAACAGACAGTAAACCAAAGGGTTTGGATTTCAACACCCTTGGGTTGATTAGTGCTTTAGGTAGATTATCCGAAAACAAAAAAAATAAAAACATGGGTAGATTATTAAATGAAATAGAAAAAATTAATAGGATTAATAAAGTAGTTATTTCCGAAGGTGCTTTACAAGTTTCTTATCCTAAGATTGTTTTTACACCGTCTGAATCAAATTTCCAAAATACAAATAAAAATCTTTTAACTGATTTAAATTCAATTGGGTCTGAAAAAAATATTACGGTAAATATAACTGGCAGTACTCCCGATTCTGTATATGTAATTTTAAATGATGTTATAAAAAGTAAATTAACTGAAAAAGGATACGGAGGCGGTAAAACTCAAAACCCTAATAAATATTATATGGATTATAATGGGTCAATTTACGTGTTTAATAACACAGTTACTTCACAAACTACGGATTCGGCAACAACCACAACAACAACTAAATCATCAACGAGCTCAACAACTAATACAACAACTTTAAAAATAGATACTAGTAGTGCTCAAACGGCTGCCGATTCATTAATTGATTCTGTATTAAGTGGTTTTGTGGCACCATTCGCAACTTCTGAAAGTGTTGGTAATAAAAAAGAAAAACTTCTAAATGAGATTAATCGTATTAAAAAAAATATGATATAAAAAACCCCACCTTTCGATGGGGATAACCAAATTACTTAGTTTTTACCGTGTCTACTTTGTTTGTAGCAGTTGAGTCAACAACTTCACTTGTTGTACTTACACTGTCAGTTGCAGGAACTTCGTTTGAAGTTGCTCCACCTCCGCATGATGCTAACAAAACAATAAGACCACCAAAAATTAACTTTTTCATATTATTTATTGTTTTAGATACAATAAATATAGGTTTAATGTTTATAAATCAATAACCAATTAATTAATTTTTATTAAATTAATATAGAAACCAATATTTCCGAAATGACTGTTTCGGAACTTTTTTATTTTTTTTTTCTTAAAGTACTTGTCAGAAAGAAAAAAATGTTTAACTTTGTAAAACAAATCAGAAATAACTGATAACGTTCTTTTAAATAATTTAGTATTAACTTTTAAAAACTCGAAAAATGAGTGAAGGGACACAAGTTCTTGATAACTTGATTTTTTCCTACATTGGAAAAAACGGTGTTAGGTACCACACCCCAAATCCAAATTTAGCACAGGCACGTGCTAATTTTTACGAGACATACACTGTCTACGTAACTAAAGTGGAAGAGGTAGAGGGAAAATGAAAAAAGTTAACAAAGTACTTGACAATTAAAAAAAATTGTTTAACTTTGTAAAACCTTTCAGATAAAGGTTGGAATTACCGTAAAACAAAGGTCTCCTAAATCTGAAAAAAAAAGTAGAGAAAAATTTGGAAGTTTAAAAAATTGTTCTTAACTTTGTAAAACAAATCGGAAACGTCCGATAACGTTCTTTGAAATTTTAGATATCCATTCAGGAGTAGATTAAAATCTTAGGATTTGAAACTGAAACTGATAAAGATATTGGGCCGTATATAGTCCATAAAATAAACCTCGAAAGGGGGATAAAGTGGAACCATCAGTGTTAGTGGTTCTGCGGTTTGGGAAACCGAACTCGAGTATACAAGTGGGATATCAGTGAGCCTGTAGTACCGAGGATAACTTCGTAGGGAAATGGAAAACTGAATAGGCAATGTGGATTGTCTGTTTGAGGTGGGAACACCAATAAGAATAACCCATAGGAATCAAGTGAGAAATGTATTTCCAAATACATGATTGCGGGTTCCAATATGAGAGGTGACTTAAAACCGAAGGGGTAATACCTGAAGGTAAGATAGAGAACGAGTGGTGTCGCTACTATCCTTACCACAGACCCACCAAGGTCTTGGTACGAAGTAATCTTAAAATATGGAGGTAGGGATATCTCACGGAGTAGTATAGTATTCTGTTTCTCAAAAGGAAATGGAGCTTAAGGTGGACCACTACTTCGATTCATCCACGACACAAAAACTTTACTATTATTGAAGTAACATTTAAGAACATAAAGGAAAAGTGTCCATCAGGTTTTGGTGAAAGGTGACTACATAGTAATGAGCCGTTCATTGCACACAAGGACCCCAAGTCTGAGTGTAGTTTTACCAAAGACCTCTAGTCCCGCAAGGATTTATTGGGGAGGCATCCTCGAAGAGAGTTGAGTAATAAGAGAGTAACCAAAATCTCAAGGAGTGGTAAACCTAAAAGACCGTCACTGAGGAATACTTCTTAAAAGGAAGTGGATAAGAGTAGAAACAATAATGACTCTAAAGGTTCTCAATTAACAGGTGTAATCTCAGCCTTTTTTTAGCTATACATTGTTAAACGTAAAAAGGTAGTTCGTTAGTTTAAAAATGATATATTTATATATATGAAATATACAATTTACAAAATTACAAATACGTTAAATAACAAAATTTACATAGGTAAGCACCAAACAGAAAATATTAATGATAGTTATTTTGGTTCTGGTGTTTTATTAGAGAAAGCAATAAAGAAATACGGTAAAAAATTTTTCACTAAAGAAATTTTGTTCATATTCAATACCGAGAATGAAATGGATTTAAAAGAACGAGAGATAGTTACCGAAGAATTCATTAAAAGGAAAGATACATATAATAAATCCTTGGGGGGTGAAGGAGGTTCTAATTTCAAAGGAAAAAAACATACTAATGAAACTAAACAAAAATTATCAGATATTAGTAAAGGTAGAATTTTTTCTGAAGAAACAAGAAATAAAATTTCTGAAGGAAATAGAAAAAGAGTTCTTAGTGAAAGTACAAAACTAAAACTTTCCGAAAAGGCGAAATTAAGATTTCAAAATGAAGAAACGAGAAAAAAACATTCTGAAATAATGAAACAGTATTATACAAAAAATATCGTGGTGGTTTCCAGCTCGGTCTCATAAGCCGAATACGGGGGTTCGAGTCCCTCACCCGCTACTAAGTGACTCCAAACAAATGATAGGTCGGTAATTAACGATATCCCGTGAAGTTATGAGTATAAACTAACCTTCAAAATTCTCGTAAAGGTTTTTGGTGATTGTTCTGTAGTTGATAACGACCAATTTTAATCCTTAAAAATTAATAAAAAATGAATTCTACCTTGAGGTGTCAATCCAAAGACTGAAGAAGTTTGAGAAAAAAATTGGTAAGGGACCTCTTTTTAGATGTGGGTACTATGATAACCACAGTGTTTAGGTCTTAAAACGGAAAACACATAAAACAAATAGTCGTGAATACTAGTCACCACCCAACGTCACAGGGTTCTGTAGTTGTCTCACTAACAACTCGGTAGGTTTAGATTCCTAGGACAAACAAGAGGGAAGAACTAACGTAATGTTAAATTCTTCCCTCTTTTTTTTATTTTATATTAATTCATAAGGTAGACTTGCTCATTCAAAACATTATTGTGACAACTTTTAAATCTTAGTTTTTGTATTTATTATTATGAGAAATATTTTAGCACTTTTAACCTACCTAATTAGTTTTGTCGGTTTCGGACAATACTGTCCATATTTAGGTCCTGACCAATTATTACCTTGCGGGTCCAACTCAACAACACTTACCGCGGACTTAACCCAATGTGGAGTTGGGGGTATTAATCCAAATCAAACAACAAATTATAATGTAACAAATATACCTTACGTTGCTCAAGTAAATAACGGTACTAATTTAACAATGACCGATGATTCCCAACAGGGTCCGTTTAATATAGGTTTTAATTTTTGTTTTTTTGGTACGACGTATACTCAATTTTGGATAGGGTCTAACGGATGGATATCTTTTTCGCCAAACCAACCAACAACATTTACTTCTCAATCAATACCAACAACTAATGGCTTAGTACCAAAAAATTGTATAATGGGTCCTTGGCAAGATTGGCACCCTGGAATTGGTGGTCAAATAAAATACCAAGTTCAAGGAGTTGCACCTTGTCGTAAATTAATTGTTAGTTGGGTTAATATGCCAATGTATTCATGTACTTCTAATCTTGGTACGTTTCACATTATAATTTATGAAACAACTAATATCATAGAAAATCACATTCAAAGTAAACCTGCATGTCTACAATGGCAAAATGGAACTTCTGTTGAGGGTATCCATAATTTAGCAGGTACAATTGGGATAACAGTACCAGGAAGAAACTCAACCGCTTGGGTTGCACAAAATGATTCTTGGAGATGGACACCTTCAGGACCTGTAGTGACTCCGACATTAACTTGGTATCAGGTTGGTAATCCTATACCAATAGGGACGGGTCCATCAATAACGGTTAACCCACCTGCCGCGGGAGCGAGTTACACCTGTCATTTTGTATATCCGACATGTAATGCAGGATGGGTAACATGTAATGGTTCACTTGGTTTAGGTCCTGATACTGTATTAGTTGTTCCTGGTCCACCTAATTTACCTTTACCAACCATAATATCTAATGAACCAACTTGTAACGGGTATTGTGATGGTAGTCTTATAATAACTCCGAATGGAGGTAATGGAGCTCAAACAATTTCATGGAATGGACCCCAATCTGGATTCAATCCAAACAACCTATGTTCAGGGAATTATGTTTTTACTTTAACAGATGCTTTAGGGTGTACAATAACAAGTAACGTTACATTAATGGACCCTCCACCACTAATTATAAACCCTATTGTTGGTGAGGATACTATATGTATTAATTCTATTAGTGATTTTTATAACACAACAAATTTAATTACGGGTTTAAATTATGTTTGGTCAACAACCAACGGAATTATTAATAACGGACAAGGAACAAATCAGATTACTGTTGACGTTAATGGTACCCAATCAGGTTTTTACAATAACATGATAACTGTATACGGTATTGACGGAAACGGATGTCAGTCTCAAACAGAACTAATCGATATAACTATTTTTAATCTTACACCTTTTATAAATCCTGTCGGTCCATTCTGTTCTTATGACGAATTTGTTACTTTAGAATCATCACCTATTGGTGGTTATTATACAGGAAATGGTGTTATAAATAATGATTTTTTTCCCATAAATGCGGTTGGTAATAATCTTATAACGTATACTTACACACAAAGTGGATGTTTGTTTACAACAACCGAGACAATTATTGTTTACCCACAACCGATAATTGAAACCTTAACACCGTCAAACCCATTTTTTGAAGTTTGTATGGGAGATTCGGTTAACATCAATTTTGAATTGACATCAAATCCTCAAGGAATTAATCAATGGTCATTTATTGATAGTATTTATAATACCCAAGCATACAATCAAACTTTTAGTAGTGAAGGAACTTATATAATTTCAGTTACCACAACAACAAACGGATGTATTTCTAACCCAGAACAAACTACAGTTATTATTGACGAATGCCCTGAAGAGTTGATATATATACCAAACTCATTCACACCTGATGGAGATGAACATAACAATATATGGAAACCTGTATTTACATCAGGACTTGACCCATATGATTTTAGAATGGAAATCTATAATAGATGGGGAGAATTAATATGGGTTAGTGAAAACCCTTTAGTTGGGTGGGACGGTACTTTTAATGGTAACTACTGTCAAGACGGTGTCTACTTATGGAAGTTAGAATTTGGTATACCCGAAAATGACGGAAGAAAAAAAATGTTTGGACATTTAACAACTTTTAGATAAAACAATAAACCCCATCCTGAAAAGGTGGGGTTTTTTAATTGGTGGAGGTATGCGGAGTCGAACCGCGTCCTGCTCACATTACCTACTAAGGACTACACGCTTAGGTCAACATTTGAGCTAATGTTCCGAAATTTCACAATTCCCTTATTTTTAAAGTGGTTCGGTTTACTGAGAACTAATCCTCCACTTGTTCCTTTTCGGGTAGAAACCACACCTTTGTAAAGACTTCTGTTCCTGGGTTATATGTCCACCGACCCGAAGGTTTCGCTTAATCTGATTAAGCTACCGCCACTTCCTCAGTACGAACAAGTCCTACTGCAGAAAGTTTGTTGATAACGTTGCCGTTTATCGATTTTGAACCATTTTAACAAGGTTAGATTCATCCTTGACGTGCCCCGAGTAACTAACTATGACAGTCAATTTCCAAGGTTACCCCCATATGTTAAAGAACTTTTGTTTTACAAATATACAAAAAAAATCCTTATTATCAAATTTTTCAATATTTATTTGTATAAATATGTCAGAACAGGAAGAACTAAAAAATGATGCCTATAAAGGTAGTAAAATCTTATATGAAGATGATAATATTATCTTCCTGAAATGTCTTTCCTATGAATCCGCAAAATATTTTGGACCTCCATTCTTATGGAAAAAATGGAACACTCATAAATACGGTGACACTTTTATAGTTGTTGATAAAAAAGGTAACGATTGGTCCCCGACAAAATCTTATGTTATTAGTGTTAGTGATTATGGTACACATTATTTAGATGATGAAGACCAAGAAATTAAAACATCAACTTTTTTTCATTGGTTCCCACAAATAGAAAACCTTGTTTATAAAACAATTCCAGCACAAAATATTTACCAAATTTTAAAAAAAATAAAAAATGGTGAAGAATACTCAAGTCACACATTAAATAGGTATGATGATTTAATTAGTGGTTTTCGTTTTAATAAAAATTCACCTGGTAAAAGTATGGTACAATTAACATTTGACTATAATGAAGATTATTTTAAATTATTTGACTTGGGTGAAGGTGATATTTGGTTTTTAAGAAATTTGTTTTCTTATTATGATAGTGATATGGGATTTTACCAATCTGATTATGCCTACGAAGATTGGGGGAATGGTTATTTATTGTATGAATTTAACGAAGAAAATAGACGTAAAGTTTTGGAGATAATGTCATTTTTTAACCCAAATTTAAATAAAATGGAGGACTCAACAAACCCTCAAATTGCCAAATTACTAATTGGTACATTCCAAAGACAAACTGAAAATATTGTTGATGATTACCAATCAGAAAAAGAATCGTGTATGTCAAGAACCGCTCAAAAAGAAATAACTGATGACTTAAAAGATAAGTTTACTAATTATGGTATTTTTGAAAAAAATATGTTTAATAAATATGTGACAACGGTCAATGTTTTATTATCTCTTTATAAGAAATATGGAGACCACGATTTAACAATACAGGAATTAATGAGTAAATTAGCTCATGAGTTTAGTGTTGGTCCTTATGAAGAATATATGTACGAGTATGGTTGTGATGATTTTGATAGTGAATCATTTAATAATTACGTATCAGGTCAACTAGATAAAATATTAGAAGAAATTGAGGAGAGCGACAGATTTAGTAATTTAGAAGAATTTAAAAAGGTTAGTAGCGAAGTCCGTAAAAATTACGACTTTGATAAATGGTACTCAACCCCAAAAGATAAATCCTTAAAATTCAATATTAGGTTTATAGACCCATTCACAAATAAAATTACAATAGTCACTCAAAGACAATTCGAATCCACTCAAAACAGGAATCTAACTCTTGATGAGTTTAATTCTTTTTTATATAATTTGGAATTATTTGAAAGAAAATTTTTGAAATCCCGAAAAAAGTTGTAACTTTGTAATATGCAAAGAGATTACGAATTATTAAAGAGTGTTTTGTCCGTTCCATCTAAAACGTATCAAGAAGAACGTATGATTAAATTCCTAACCGAATGGTTAACGGAAAACAACTTCCCATTTTTTGTTGATAAAATGAACAACATCTATGTTACAAAACAAACAGATGAAAATATTGAGTATTTTCCTTGTGTAGTTGCACATACGGATACCGTTCATAATATTGACACGATTAATATACGTGAAGGTAATTTACCAAACGCTCAGAATGTTTTAAAACCCGCATTAAAGGCTTATAACAATGAAGGATTACCAACAGGTATTGGTGGTGATGACAAATGTGGTATATACGCTTGTTTAGAATTGTTAAAAGAAATACCGAATCTAAAAGCGGCTTTCTTTGTGTCTGAAGAAACAGGTTGCCATGGCTCAAGAAATGCCGATAAAGAATTCTTTGGTAATGTTGGTTACGTTATTGAATTTGATGCTCCTGGTAATTGGATGGTTAGCGAATATTGTATGGGAGTCCAATTATTTGAACGTGGTACCGAATTTTTTAAATCTTGTAATGAGGCTTTAACTGAGGGGTTCGAAAATCGACAAAAATACCAAGCACACCCGTATACTGATGTTTACGCTTTAAAACAGTTATTTGATTTTGCTTGTATCAATTTCTCTATTGGTTATTACAATTATCACACCCCTAATGAATATGTTGTTATTGAGGATGTTTACAGTGGTATCGAAACGGGTAAAAAAATGATTGAGAGGTTAGGTAACACTAAACACACTTTCATTCCGAAACGAAAACAACAACAAACATTGTTTGGATAAAAAAAAGGGGGATTATTCATCCCCTTTTTTCTTTCTACCCTTTTTAACAGGTACTGTCTTTATTTTGATTTCTTTTTCTTCTACGTATAGAATATATTTTGTTTGTTCATTTATATTACCTTTTAATACTTCTTCGGAAATAAAGTCCTCAATCTTATCTTGTATTGCTCTTTTAATAGGTCTTGCCCCGTAAGTTTCATCAAACCCAACTTCAGAGATTAAATCTAAAATAGTATCATCATAAGTAATCTGATATTTCAGATTAACCAACCTTTCAAATAATTTATCAAGTTCCAATTTAACTATCGATTTAACTTCATCCTTTTTAAGAGAATTAAAGATAACTATTTCATCAATCCTGTTTAAGAATTCAGGTGCAAAAAACTTCTGTAATTCCTTCTTCAACAAGTCTCGTTTATATTCCTCCTCAATATATGTATTGTTATTACTTTTAAATCCGACACCAGAACCAAAATCCTGTAATTTTTTAACTCCCAAATTAGATGTCATAATGATGACACAATTTTTAAAATTAATCTTTCTACCAAGACCATCAGTAATATGACCATCATCTAAAACTTGTAATAGTGATGAAAAAATATCTTTATTCGCCTTTTCAATCTCATCAAATAAAATAACAGAGTACGGTTTATTTTTAACTTGTTCAGTTAGTTGTCCACCTTCATCATAACCTACATATCCTGGAGGTGCCCCGATTAATCTTGAAATCGTATGTTTCTCTTGAAACTCCGACATGTCAACTCGAATTAAATTTTCTTCACTACCAAATATTTCTTTTGCTAATTGTTTTGCCAAATATGTTTTACCAACACCTGTGGACCCTAAGAAAATAAAAGAACCTATCGGTTTATTAGGGTCTTTAATACCTAATCTATTTCTTCTGATTGATTTTGCAATTTTAGAAACCGCTTCAGATTGACCAATAACTTTATTACCTAAACTCTCTTCTAATTTAGTCAATGATTGAGTCTCATCAGAATTTAATTTTGAAATCGGAATTTTAGTCATGTTTGAAACTACTTCATAAACTAATTCGAGACTAACTTCTCGTTTTTGGTTTTGTAATTCAGATTCAAATTTTTTCTTTTCGGAGTCTAATTTATCTAAAATTCGTCTTTCTTTATCTCTTAAATTTGCAGCCTCTTCGTAGTTTTGTTTTTTTACAACTTCAATTTTTTCTAATTTAATATCCTGAGCTTGTAATTTTAATTTTTCAATAATTTCAGGCATTTTTATATCAACTTGACTTCTTGCGCCAACCTCATCTATAATATCAAACGCTTTATCTGGAAATTCCCTATCTGTGATATACCGTTCAGCCAAATCAACACATAAGTTAAGTATTTCATCAGTATATGAGACTTTATGGTATGTCTCGTACTTGTCTTTTGCATGTTTTAAAATCTCTAAAGTTTCTTGTTTTGTTGCAGAATCAACAATTACTTTTTGAAATCTCCTTTCTAATGCTCCGTCCTTCTCGAAATTTTTTCGATATTCATCAAGTGTTGTGGCACCAATACATTGTATTTCACCTCTCGCTAATGCGGGTTTAAATATATTTGACGCATCCAAGGAACCTGAAGAATTACCAGCACCAACTATTGTATGAATTTCATCTATGAATACAATAATATTTGAATTGTTTTGAAGTTCATCAATTATTACTTTCATTCTTTCCTCAAACTGACCTCGGTATTTTGTACCTGCAACAATTGAGGTCATATCTAATGATACAATTCTTTTATCAGTTAAGTTTCTTGGACATTCCCCATTGAATATCTTAATAGCTAATCCTTCGGCAATTGCAGTTTTACCACAACCTGGTTCGCCAATAATGATTGGGTTATTCTTTTTTCTTCTTGAAAGAATTTGTGCAATTCTTGTTATCTCACGTTCTCTACCAATTACAGGGTCTAATTTACCTTCTTCCGCTAACTTTATTAAATCTCTACTAAAATTGTCCAAAACAGGTGTCGGGGAATTCTCGTTACCTTTACCTTTGTTTTGGTTACTACCATCCTTAGATTCTATCATACTAATACGTTTTCAAAAAATATAATATTTAATTTACTATTTTCAACTCAATTAAAATATATTTATGAATATGAGTATAAGGAAACATTATAGTAAATACGTTGAAACTTTAAAAGCCGATAATGACTTATTGGAGACTTATAGAGATTTAAGAAGAGCGTTTCAAAGAGAAGGGTGGACAGAGAAAGATTTACAAAATCCTCCTTATTATCCAAACGATATCATGAGAAATTTTCAAAATTTTAGTATCCTAAGAGATAAATTATTTTCTGAGTTAAGAAGTTTCTTTGATATTGACCATAATGAATTTGTAGATTATCTTCAAGATAAACTTAAAATAATAAATTTAGAAATACCATTAGAAGATGGCAATATTGAAAGAGGAAATCAAGGGGACGAAGATTATTAATGAAGTCCAATCATCAAATTTAGTTAAGACTGAATATGATACCGAAACAAAAAAATTGGTTGTTGAATTTAAAAACGGCTCTAAATACGAGTATGATGAAGTACCTCATCAAATTTATACTCAATTTAGATTATCCGAGTCACAAGGTAAATTTTTTACAAGCAAAATTTCAAAAACCTTTAAATACAAAAAATTATGATATTTATGGGTAATGAGCAATTTACAATCTATCTTAAAAAGTTTTAATTTAAAAGACAATCTTAACCCAAAGATATGGGTTAATCCAAAATCTTCAAATACAAAAATGGTCCCTAAAGTTAGAGAGACCCTGTTAGAGATTGCTAATGATTTTATAGAATTTTTAGATGTTGATATTATAGTGTCTGATGTTGTAATGACAGGTTCATTGGCCAATTATAATTGGTCTAACTATTCTGATGTCGACATCCACATAATTGTTGATTTTAGTCAATTTCCTGAAAATGTAAAAACTTTATACGAAGAGTTGTTCTACTTAAAAAAAGCAATTTACGGTAATAAACAAAATATTAAAATTTTTGGGTATGACGTTGAGCTTTATGTTGAGGATGAGAATATTGAAAAGGATGTAAAGAACATTGCAATCTACTCAATATTATATGATGAATGGAAAAGTTCACCTAAAAAAGATTTAGTTAATATTAATAAAACCAATGTAACTGAAAAAGCTAAACAATGGATGAGAATAATCGATGGTGTTGCGGAAAACATACAAGACGAGGATATTGACACCGCAAAATCATTAATCAAAAAATACGTTAATAAAATCAGAAAATATAGAGAATGTGGTTTAGAGTCTGGTGGGGAATATTCTGATGAAAATCTTGTATTTAAAATATTGAGAAGAAATGGTTACCTTGAGAAAATTAAAAGTATGAAAAATAAATTGGTCGATAAAAGATTATCCTTAAAAGAAGCGACGACAACCATCGGTGGTAAATTTAAAGTAGACATTGAAAATGGTCCATCTAACCATGGTAAACGAGCCTTTGGTAATTGGCAATCGGATAATGCTTGGGATATATTCGCCCCTGCAGGTACTGTGGTTAATTCATATACTGAAGGTACCGTAATAAAAATAAGGGACACAGGTAAAAATTCAGGTAAAGTATTTGGTACACAAGTCTCAATAACAGGGACTAATGGATATCCTGATATTTTTTATACTCACCTGAAGAATGTAAAATTACAAAAGGGCGATAAAGTTAAAGTGGGTGATGTTATTGGGCTTATATCTGAATGGGTCGGTCATGATAATATGACTCACGTTCATATTGGATTACCAAGAGGAAAACATTTAAGAGATTTATTAAAGAATTCAGATAAAATATTTGTTGGTTCTGCAGGTGGAAGTGGAAAAACTGTTCCACCACCATCAGACGATTCTTTACCATTAAAAAGAGATAGTGAGATAGATAAAAAAATAGTAGATTCTGCAAATGAATTGATTAAAGATAATTCTGAGTTTGCTAATACTAAAAAAGAAAATGTTATCACAACTTTAGAAAATGCCGAAGAAGGAAAAAATAAAATTTTAAGTGAGTTTTATAAATTAGTACAATCTAAAAAAGAACTCAAAAATCTTAAAGGTGTTGAATCAACAATCCCTGTTGACAGAGGAGTTGAATTACTTCAAATAGCACTACAGTTTTTAGGGTTCCTATTACCTAAATGGGGTGTTGATGGTAAATTTGGAAATGAAACTGAAATAGCGGTTAAAGACTTCCAAAAGAAATACAAATTGGATGGGGATGGAACTATGTCAAGTGAAGACTTAACAAAATTATTTTCCATTTTAGTTTTAAAAGATTTTAACGATTCTAATATGTCATCAATTGAAAAAGATGAAGACCCAAATTTAACAAATGATTCTAAAGTGATGGGGAATGTTAAAATAGTTGGTAGTTATAATAGTTCACAAAAAAATATTATTTCATCATTAATTGATGAAATGAAAAGAGTGGGTATTACTGATTCTTACGCTCAAATAGGTATTTTATCGGTTATTGACAAAGAGAGTAATTTTAAAAGTTTTAAAGAAGTTGGTTATTGTGGGACTTCAGATAGTAGAATTGTTAGTATCTTTGGTAACAAAAGAGGTAACATGTGTAAATCTCTTAAATGTAATGACGCGAAATTTTTTGATTGTCTTTACGGATATAAATCAGGTTTAAGTTTAGGAAACGACCAACCTGGTGATGGATGGAAATATGTTGGTAGAGGTCTTAATGGTCTTACAGGTAAAGCAAATTATCGTAAATACGGTGGAATGGTTGGAGTGGATTTAGTATCTAATCCTGAGTTAATGGAAGACCCTAAAATTGCTGCTAAAGTTGCAATTACATATTTTACTAAAGGTAAATCAGCAAGTTCTCTCCCTAAATTTAAATCAAAAGAAGATTCAGTTAACTACTTTGCGGATTTAAATGCTGGTAGGAGGAACTCTTCATTTGGTAGAGGTGCTGCAATTGTGTCATCTAAAAAATTTGACGTAGATAATAATATCACCTAAATAAATCGATAATTAAGTTAAACGATATATTTATAAATAAAATAATTTAAACAAAAACAAAAATAAAATGGGAAATTTGAGACCAATTGGTAGTGAAAAACTACAAGGAATGGACAAAATAAATCGTATTTTACAAATAGCGAAATATAATGAGCATATCCCAACTCCAATCAATGAGAATAAATCTTTGGAGTATCAAAAAACATTATCAGATGGTAATACATATGTTATTGTAAAGGAGAATAATGGTTACATAATTAAAAAGGGGTTGAATGAATCGGTTGCTGATTATATGGAATCAATGAAAGATAGAAAATACTACCCATCATATTCTCAAGCTCTTAAGAGATTAAACATTATGGCCAAGGAAATTAATTCTTCTGAAGGTTATATTAAAAATATTTCTTTATTTGAAAGTGAGGATGATGTGGAAGAAAAATATTTTCTTAAGTTAGATGGTGGTGAAACTAATGAACAGGATGTTCCCGCTCCTGCTCCTGCACCCGCACCCGCTCCTGCACCCGCTCCTGCACCCGCTCCTGAAGCACCTGTAGATGCTGATATGGGAGGTGCTGATATGCCAGATGAAGAACCTGAAGATGACATGGATATGCCAGATGAAGAACCTGAAGATGATGAAGATGTTACGTTTAAAATGATTCAAAAACTAACAGGTAAATTGGCTCAAAAAATTAGAACTTTTATGGAAGACGAAGAAAATGAAATGTCTTCTAAAGATATTAAATATGTAATTAACTCCGTAGTTTCCGCAATTGATTTAGATTCATTAGAAGATGACGATTTAGATGAAATTATTTCTAAATTAGAAGGTGAAGAAGAAGGTGAAGAAGAAGGTGAAGAAGAAGGTGAAGAAGGTGGTGAACCAATGCCGTCACCTGAAATGCCGTCACCTGAAGTGGCTCCCGCACCTCCAGCGGCACCTGCGACGGGTGAAGTTGCCGAGTATGATGACTTAGACGATGGTAAAGAATTTGTTGATGATATTTTTAGTGAAGAGGAAGATTATGAAAATTACGGTAAAAATCGTGGTTATAGAGGTAAGAAACACAGGTTTACAGAACTTGGAGAAGATGAGTCAGGTGCGGTAGAAGGAATGATTGAAGGTTTATTTAGTGAGTCTAAAGTCGACAACATTTTGAAAAAATATTTTAGAGTTGATGAAAAGGAGAGAGTTATCTTAGAAGAAAAGAAAAAACAAAAAAGTGTTTTAGCTGAAAAAACAAATAAAAATATTGTTAGGATTAAAAATTTATCTGAGACAGTTGCTCAAGAGATATCATCAAGTAAGTTAATTAAAAAATACCCAAATTTAAAGTTTGTTGGAAAGTCACAACAAAATAATTTAATATTTGAGAATAATAGTAGAAGAATTAAAGTAACTCCTAAAGGAAGTATTTTATGAGTTATTTAATTTATGTAAATGAATTAGGTGCAAATTATAAAGGGGAAACAACTTATGAATTCATTTTCTCCGATAATTTGGAAAATGTATGGGGAGATTCTTGGGAATCAAAACCATCGAATGGTTACCCATCTCCACCCGATTTAGATTACATAGAAAAAGTTGGAGTTTTGAAGACAGATAAGACAACATTATCAGTTATTCAAAACTCTGATTACTTTTCAATGGTTGACGCAATTGATAGAGTTATAGCGTTGGCGTGGGAAGATGAAAACGAAACAACCAATTTTGACTTAGTTAAAAGATTGGTATTTAGTTTTGGTCAAACTGAAGACTCCGTAAAAGATAAATTATATGAACGAGATTTCGTTCTTGAATTTGAGAAGAAAGTGGTTTATGAAAAATAATAAAAAAATACTATCTTTGTTAAACCATGGGTTTAAAGGTTCGTTACTTAATACGCTAAACGAAGCTCAAATCAATTCAATGTATAGTAGATTAGTTGAAAATAAAAAAGAAACTAAAGAACAACAAATTGTAAACACTCAAACAATGGTTTTTGATTCTTCTAAAGAAGACCAAAAGGCTAAATTAAATCAAATGTTAAAAGACCCTTCTAAATTACAAGGTCAAAACATAGAAGTTAAAGAAGATGAAGAATCAGATATTAATTGGGGATTAACAGGTCATGACCAAGAACCAATTCAAAAAGGACCTACAGGTGACGGGGACCCAAATTCAATCCAAGAGAAAGAATTAATGGAAAAATTCGTATCTAAAAAACAACAAAAATATTTTTTTGCGAAATGTGGTGATGGAAAAACAAAAGAAGAAAAAAAATGGTGTAAAATGGCTGAAGAATTTGCGGAAAAAACAAATTTTAAAAAACTACCTAAAACTAAAAAGAAAGAAACCAAAGAAGAATTCACCATGAAAAATTATTTGGATAAAGTGGGTAGTGCTTATGCAAATAACATGAAAGGACAATTAAGTAAAATGGCAAAAGAAAGTATCAATAAAAAAGAGTTAGAAAAAGGTATTATGTCTTTGGTTGAAAAACATATTACACCTAAAATGAGTAAAAGGGATTTACTAAATTTGGTTTTTGAACAAGGAACTAAAGAAAAGGAGAGAACTAAGGAAAAAGAAAAAACTAAAAGCCCTGAACGTGATAATCCGTATGCTCCTAAACCTGGACCAAAGAAAAGTCCAAAAGCGGGAGATACCAAGATTGCACCTCCAATACCTAAAACACCTACAAAACCTGGTAAACCTGATACAAATACCCCATATAACCCTAAAGTTAAACCCGCACCAAAAGCTGACAAGGGAAAACTACCTAATTGGTTGACATTTGATGCTATTGGAATTAATCTAAAATAAGATGAGTGTTAATTATAAAATGGAAAAAATATTAAGAGCAAAAACTAATTTAGAAAAAAAATTAGTTAGAGAAGGTTTAACTTATAATGAGAAATCATTATTAAATGAAATCAAAAAAAGTTTAACTGAGGCACCCATAGATTATGAAGGTCCTGAAAGAATGGGTCAGGATGTTGAGAGAAAAATAACACAGAGAGAGACTCCATTTCATGGTCACCCCGCAATACCTCAAGAACAAAGAGATTTTATCGAGGTGATTGCATCAAAAAGATTTAAAGACTCAGTTGATAAAGTAAGAAGATTTTTAGGTAATACCCAACCTCTACAAGGACCAAACTCTTTTATGAACTTGATGATGATGGGTATGCAATCATTACAACAAATTTCATCTATTGAATCAAGAAATAAACAAAGACTTGAAGAATTAGCGGTTGAGTTGGTTAAAAAAGAAATGGGGATTCCTGAAGGAGCTTTACAATTCGACGCCGAATTAGTTAGTGGACCTATGAGTGCCGCTCAAGGGATGCAAACCCAATCACAAAATCCTTCTGAAGATGAGATTAAAGATGCTTTTAAAGAAGGTGAAGAACATACCGAAGATTTATTAAACTTTGTAGATGAGTTCGAAAAATTCAATTTAGAGAAAGCAAAAAGACGATTTATAAATTCTTTAATACAAGGTGCGGCGTTCAAGGGTGGACACATGTATGTCTTGGCGGCTGATGAAATAAACAATATTGACCCAAGATTATTACAGATGTATGGTGTTAACCAATCATTAATGGAACATCTATATTGGGTTTTCCCTGATATGGAAAATATGGCGGGTTCGGGAGGTGGACAATTAGGTCAAAGTGAAATTGATGATGAGACCGACCCACCAACAGTAAAGGCTAGGGCAGGTACTTTTCCGTTATTAATTCATGAATTGGTAAAAGGTGTTTATGAAGTATTTGGTACTCACGGATTACCTGATGACCCAAGACAACAAGAAATGGTTATGGGTTCTGAAGATACATTACCTGCTGAGATTTGGGATTCAAGATTAGGACCTATTTTTTGGGAAAAATTTGTTGCGACATACCCGATAGAATTATTCGAGGATGATATGAAACACATCCAACATTATCTATTTATGAGATTTTCTAAATTAGATGCGAATGAATTCTTTAGAGTTGCCAAACTTATATTACAAGGAGACCCTAAAGGACAACAATTCATTCAAAGGATGGTTGATGAAATAGTTTCAGAATTAAAAAAACAAGAATATGAAAGAAGTATGAATCAATATGACGATGACGATGATGATTATGACGATATCGACCTTTCACAATTAGGATTATAAAATACAAAACAACAAAAATAAACCCTCATTTATTAAATTAAGTGAGGGTTTTAATATTTATAGTAAAATAGTTTTATGAGTTTAACAAAAGAACAACTTCTTTTAGAGTATGTTAAGTGTATGAGAGATACTCCATACGCATTAAGAACCTATTTGCAAACATATGACAATACAGTATCAAAATATGTACCGTTAGAATTATTTCCAGACCAAGTAACATTACTTGAAGACTATGAGCAGTATAACGAAAATATCGCATTAAAGTACAGACAGGCAGGTGTATCAACAGTTACAGGTGCTTGGATTTCTAAAAAATTAGTTTTTGCTAAAAAAGAAAAACCTGAAAAGATTCTTATTATCGCTAACAAATTGGACACTTCTATTGAAATGGCAAATAAAATTAGAATGTTCGTTAGCCAATGGCCGTCTTGGACGGGTGTTGACATTGACCCTAATAAAAAATCAACTAAACATTACAAATTAACCAATGGGTGTGAGGTTAAGGCGGTTGCAACATCTAAAGACGCCTTACGAGGATTTACACCTACTGTACTTGTATTTGATGAGGCGGCTTTTATCGAAGCGGACAGTGATTTTTGGGCGGCTTGTATGGCCTCATTATCTACGGGAGGTAAAGTAATCGTAGTTTCCACACCTAACGGATACGACCCAATCTATTATGAAATTTATGACCAATCATTACGTAACATGAACGATTTTAAGATTACTGAAATGTATTGGTTTAGAGACCCAAGATATACCAAAGATTTATTCTTTATTAAAACTGAAAGTATAATACACTACTTATTAAATAAAGAAGAATATAATGAATCTGATTTTATAAAGTGGGAAGAAAAACCTTTTGAGAATAGGGATTATAAAGAAGTAAAAGAGTTAATGAATCAAGGTTATAAACCATGTTCTACTTGGTTTGAGAACATGGTCAAAAAACTTAAGTATGATAAGAGAAAAGTATCTCAAGAGTTAGAATGTAACTTTTTAGGTTCGGGTGATAACGTATTCGATTCTTTAATGTTACAAAAAATTAAAGAGAATTCTATTAAACCCCCGACAAACAAAATGATGGGTAATGCTTTATGGATATGGAAAGAACCCATTGTAGGTCACAAATATGTTATGGGAGTTGATGTATCAAGAGGAGATAGTGAAGATTTTAGTTGTTTCCAAATCATTGATTTTGATAATAGAGAACAAGTTGCAGAATACGTTGGTAAATTACCTCCTGACACAATGGCTGAGATATGTTATAAATGGGCCAACATGTATTCTTGTTTTGTGGTGATTGATATTACAGGTGGTATGGGTGTTTCTACCGCAAGGAAAATGCAAGAAATGGGTTATAAAAATTTATACGTTGATGGTATTGATGTTTCTAATAAATGGAAGTATGACCCTAAAGCATTAGAAAAAATCCCTGGAATAAATTTTAATAATAAACGTGTACAGATAATTGCTTCATTTGAGGAGGTAATGAGACATGAGTTTAAAATATACAGTTCCCGTTTATTTAACGAGATGAATACATTTGTATATATTAACGGAAGACCTGACCACCAAAAAGGTCATCACGATGACCTTATTATGGGTATTGCCATGGCAACCTATGTTGCTGAATCGTCATTTAGTAATTTAACAAAAGTAACTGAACATACTAAAGCAATGATTGATTCATGGTCGGTTAGTAATAATGAAAATGTATCACAACAAATAGCGTTTAATCCCGTGATACCGCATTACAATGAAAGAATATCACAATTTAATTCAGGTCATATACCAAGAGAAGAATATATGAAACACGCTTGGTTATTTGGTGGTAGACAATATTTATAATAAAATAAAACTATGGGTCTAACAAGTAGAAAAAGGTCGGGTAAAAAATTTAATGGAAGTAAGCTAAATGTTCCTGGTCAAGGAATTAGTTCTGTTAAACCTGGCGGTGATAATAAAATAAATCAACAAAAAGGTAGTGATAGTAAAGGTAATAATCAATAACTATTTATATTACTTCTGTTTGTGATTAAATTAATTATATGGAAAATAATAACAATAATCTAACGGTTTGGCAAAGGTTGTCCCATGCACTCGGACCCAATGCCTTATTGAATCAAGATTACCCAACGTACAAATTTGATAAAAAAGATTTATTAAAAACTACTTCAAAACAAGAATACGATAGAGAGTTATTACAAGCTCAACAAACTATGTATTTGTCGGGTCAATGGACCAAGATTGAAAGTAACTTATATACTCAGGCGGTCTATTACGAACCAACAAGGTTAGCATCATTTTATGATTATGAATCTATGGAATACACTCCTGAGATTTCAGCCGCGTTAGATATATACGGTGAAGAATCAACAACTGTTGACCAAAATGGTTATATGTTACAAATTTATTCGGAATCTAAACGTATTAAAGGAATATTAGCCGATTTATTTAACAATGTGTTAGATATTAATACTAATTTACCAATGTGGACAAGAAACACATGTAAATATGGTGATAATTTTGTTTACTTAAAATTAGATTCAGAAAAAGGTGTGGTTGGTTGTATGCAATTACCAAATATCGAAATTGAAAGACTAGAGAGAGGTATGCCTGCACAAGCAACAAGACAGAATATTGAGGAGCCTGCAGAGAATAAAGGTCTTAGATTTAAATGGAAAATTAAAGACATGGAATTTAATGCTTGGGAGATAGCACATTTTAGATTGTTAGGTGACGATAGAAAACTTCCATACGGAACATCTATGTTAGAAAAGGCAAGACGTATTTGGAAACAATTATTATTATCTGAAGACGCTATGTTAATTTATAGAACATCAAGAGCGCCTGAAAGAAGAGTATTTAAAGTTTTTGTCGGTAATATGGATGACAAAGACGTTGAGGCATACGTACAAAGAGTTGCCAATAAATTTAAAAGAAATCAAATAGTAGATGACAAAACAGGTAATGTTGATTTAAGATTTAATCAGATGGCCGTAGACCAAGATTATTTTATTCCTGTTCGTGACCCTGCACAAGCATCACCTATTGACACTTTACCTGGGGCTCAAAATTTAGCTGAAATTGCTGATATTGAATATATTCAGAAAAAATTATTAACCGCATTACGAGTACCTAAAGCGTTTTTAGGATTTGAAGAACCTGTTGGTGAAGGTAAAAATTTATCGTTACAAGATATTCGTTTTGCAAGAACTATTAATAGAATACAAAAATGTATGATTGCAGAATTAAATAAAATTGCGATTATACATTTATTTCTGTTAGGTTTTGAAGATGAGTTAGGTAATTTTACATTAGGATTAACTAACCCATCAACACAAGCTGATTTATTAAAAGTTGACGTTTGGAAAGAAAAAATATTATTATATAAAGACGCAGTAACCGCAATAGAAGGTATTGCTCCTGTATCAGTTTCATGGGCCAAAAAACATATTTTAGGTTTCTCAGATGAAGAAATAAAACTTGATTTACAACAACAAAGAATTGAAAAGGCCGTTGGTGCTGAATTAACTAATACTGCAACAATTATAAGTCACACAGGTTTATTTGATAATGTTGATAAACTTTATGGTTCCAAGTCAGGTGATACTGCGGGAGGAGGGGCCGCCCCACCACCTCCAGGCGGGGGGGATATGGGAGCACCTACACCACCTCCTGGACCTGAACCTGGCGGTGATGCGGGAGTAACCCCTGAATCATTAAATAGAGATAATTTAAAAATATTACTAGAATCTGATTCTTTAACTGACGATGGTTCCTACATAGATTTATCCAAAGCGAAAAATTCTTTGGGTGAAATTGAGGATAGATTGAATAAACTTTTAGGTGATTGATATTTATAATAAAAAATACAAGATGGTTAAGTTTGGATTATTAAAATCAAAGATAGAAAAAGTATTAGTTGAGTCGTACTCAAATGATACTTTTAAAGAAGAATTGAAAAGATTTAAAGTATATGTTTTAGAGAATAAAAACATTAGTAAATTATTTTATCTTTATGACGAATTAAATTATAAAAGAGGGTTAAATGATATCCTTGCAAATGATTATATAAATGAATGTATAACCATTTACGAAAACACAATTAATAAAGTTAAAGAAAAAGATATTTTAAGATTAAAAAATTGGGTAAGTAACGTCAATTCAAACAACGACTATCCTGAAATTGATAGTTTATTTTCCACTGATGTTTTAACAATTGAATCTAAAATAAAAAGTAAAAAAATAATTAAAGAATCGTTAACAAAACCAAAACCTATACAAAAAGAATATGTTCATCTACCATTAAGTACTATGGTTGGAATAGCAAATAAAACAATTTCTAGTTACGTTGAAAGTTTAAATGAATCTGAAAAGAAAGAATTAATTGATTTTTTAAACACTGACGATTCATCTCTAAATAATGATTTTAATGAGGTTAAAAATCAGGTAATTAATAAATTATCAAATCTTAAAAAAGGTTCCGATTCGGAAACATTATCCCGAATAAACGAAACTATCGAGAGAGTATCATCAGAAAAATGTAACAAGTTTACACTATTCAAACTGAAAAAACTAAAAGAAAATCTTTAATCTAAATTAGATTTAAATTTTTGTTGTACGTATTTAGCTTTTTGAAGTTCCTGTCTTTTTATAACTGATTTCTTTATAAAAGTTTTTCTATTATTTAATTCAGACATTTGTCTTATCTTAATAATTTTACTTTTGTATTGTTTTAGAGCTTTCTCTATTGAGTTTTTATTATCCACTTTAACTATTATCATATACTACATATATCTTAAAAATTTTCTTTTTTTGACTATTGATACAAATATACTTATTTTTTTGAAAAATAAACTTAAAAATATGGAATTTAATGAAAAAGGGGAAAACCTCAAAAATCGCAGGGTTCAGAACTGCCAAAGTTATTTATGGTACAGTGGACTCATTTAATCTAAGGTCACTGTATTTAAACATTCAAACATGGGTAGAACCAATTATAGACTCGGAAAATTGGAGTCGAGTCGTACAAAATCTAAGTAGAACAATAAAACATGTTGTGTTAGATTCATTAGATAAATCAATCTTTGATGATAAATTTATTGTTGATTTAGATTTAAGGTCGAGTGGGTTAACATTAGGAAAAAAATCATTTCTTAACCTTGAAATAAATTTATACTTAAAGGAAGAAGGTATTGATTTTAAATCAAATAGTTTAAGAGGTTCACTAAAAAAATTATCCCGAGACGTTTTCCAAAAAGGATTTTTAGAGAGTAGGTATTTCACCTATTATTTAAGCAAAAAAGATAAAGTAAAAGTATAAACTCAAATACTTCAATATTTATAATTAAAATTGACAATGAGTTTACAAATAATACAACCAGGCCAAGTAGGTAAAGGAATTCTTATCGAATATGACGCAGGATTTATTAATCCTAAAGATAAGTATAATTCTGAACTAATCAGAGAATCCAAAAATTTCATGGACCATACAAAACCTTTTGAATTTTATGCAGTATTACAAAAATATAATACACCAAATAGGAACGGTAGAATTTACCCTGAAAGGATTTTAAAAAGAGAAGCTGATAATTACAAAAAAATGATTGAAAAGGGGACATCATTATCTGAATTGAATCACCCTGAATCTTCTCTTATAGACTTAGATAGAGTATCTCATATTATAACTGATGTATGGTGGGATGGACCAATATTAATGGGTAAATTAAAATTACTTACAAGCCCAGGATTTCATGAAAGAGGTGTGTGTTCCACAAAAGGTGATTTAGCGGCAAACTATTTAAGACAAGGGGTAACTCTTGGTATTTCTTCTCGTGGGGTAGGTTCATTAAAAAAGGTTGGGGAACAAAATGAAGTGCAGGATGATTTTGAATTGATTTGTTTTGATTTAGTTTCGTCACCATCAACACCTGGGGCTTATTTATTTTTAAATCCTGAAGACAAAAATAATTTCGAGGAAAATCTTGATGAGGAGAAAAAAATGTCAATTGAAAGAAATGTTGGACAGTCAGGAAATAAATCACTTGACTTAATGAGAAAGTTATCCGATTATTTAGGATACTAAAAAAATTTATTTATGGACGAAAAATATTTCATTGCCCGAGTTACCATTGATATGGTAGATTCAGAATCAGGTAAAGTAAAAAAACAAAAAGAAGAAAAGTTAGTTAAGGGTTATAACCCAACTGATGTTGAAGCTAAAATTACTAAGGTGTTTGAGCATTATACACAAGATTGGCGAATAACCGCTATTGTTGAAAGTAAAATAGATGAGGTGATAGAATAATTAGATTTCAATAGTTTAATTAACATAGAAAAGGGGGTCAATAGACCTCCTTTTTGTTTTTTGTCAAAAATAGAAATATTTATGGAATATAAAAACTAATTGTTGAAACAGTTAAAAATAAAACTTTTTTAACAATTGGTAATATTTATTATAAAAATAAAAAACGCAAAATGGCAAAAGAAAAATCATTAGTAGAAGAAGCAATCATCCAAATGAAGAATTTGGAAGAGGCGGTTGCCGAAAATGCAAAAGGAATACTTGCATCAACGATGAAGCAAGAAATCAAAGATTTAGTAAAAGAATCTCTATCTGAACAAGATGAAGATGAGGTTGAAACAGATGTTGACATTGAAGATGACGCAGACATTGATATGGATGCCGAAGATGATATGGATACAGATAACGACTTAGGTGATGAAGACATTGACGTTGATGTAGATGCGGATTCTGAAGATGTAATTGACTTAACAGGTCAACCTAGTTCTGAAGTTCTTAAAGTGTTTCAATTACTTGGACCTGAAGACCAAATAGTGGTTACTAAAGACCCTAATGGGAACATAAACTTAAAAGATAACGAAACAAACAAAGAATATATGATAGTAGGTGAAAACATTGAAGAAGAAGATTATCTGAACGAATACTCTGAATTAGGTGATATGAATGAAGAAGATTGGTCGACAGATGGAATGAATAATGAAGATATCGATGCTCTTGTTGAAAGAGTTTTTGGTGTTGAAGATGAATATTCTGAAGATTCTGACTATGATGACACTTCTGACTTTGTTGGACTTGGTGGTATGGACGAAGGTGTTTACGCTGCCGTTCGCGAAGATTATGACGATGAAGCAAATATGGGTGCCTTAGATGAAGATGATTTCGATAGTATTGATATGAACAAAATGTACGGAGACGAAGGTGCTGACCAATTAGGTGAGGATAACGATGATATCGTTTACGAAATTGAATTTGATGGAGAAGAACCTGAACTTTCTGAACGGGGCCACTCTAGATATCGTGATTTAAAATACCATTTTGGTAGACGTGGTGAAGATGAAGATGAATATGACACTACGGATGACTATAAAGATGGAGATTATGATGAACTTGAAGAATGGTCTTGGGGTGGTGCTTTAGCAGGAGGAATATCAGGAGGATTAGGTATTGATGAAGATATGGAAGAACCTGTAATGGAAAGTAAAAAAATGTCACGTAAAATACCTGGAGTCGGAATGGGTAAACCTAAATTTTCTTATGATGGCAAACCTAACCAAAACTTACGTGTGAAAAAACAAGGTTACGGTGGTAAAGGAATTGGATTTGGAAACGCTAAAAAAGCATCTAAGTTTGACGCTGACAAAGATAATGGTCAAATGGATGGAGAATTTAGAGTTAAACCTAAAAAGTTTGAAGCAAAAGAAGCGGCACGTACATATGGTAATGGTTCTAAATCAGGAAGAGGGCTTAGAAAAGGAATCACTCCTAATAGAAACCTTACGTTTGAAAACGTTGACGCGAGAGAAATACAAATCCTTAGAGAAAAAAATGAAGAATACAGAAAAGCATTAAATATCTTCAGAAATAAATTGAATGAGGTTGCGGTGTTTAACTCAAACTTGGCTTACGCTACACGTTTGTTTACAGAACACTCAACGTCTAAACAAGAAAAAATAAATATATTAAGAAGATTTGATTCTGTAGAAACTATTAAAGAGTCTAAGAATTTATATCACCAAGTTAAGGATGAATTATCTGTGTCATCAAACCAATCACCAATCAACGAATCATTTGAAAGAGTAATTGAAAAAACTCCTTCTACAGGTTCAGCGGTTAACTTGATTGAGTCTAAGACATATGAAAATCCACAATTCTTAAGAATGAAAGACTTAATGTCAAAATTAAGATAATAAAAAATAAATAAACAAAAAAGCAAATAAAAAACCAAAAAAAATGGGAGCATTATTAGAATCAGGTCTTGTTGGTAACATCGGTCTTAAGCACCTTAAAGTTATCAAAGAAGATACAATTAACAAATGGGATAGATTAGGATTCCTAGAAGGTCTAAGAGGACATTTAAAAGAGAACGTAGCTCAGTTATATGAGAACCAAGCGTCTCACCTAATTAATGAGGCAACTTCTGACGGTTCTTCAGGTTCATTTGAAACTGTTGTTTTCCCAATCGTTAGACGTGTATTCTCTAAATTATTAGCTAACGACATCGTGTCTGTACAAGCTATGAACTTACCTATCGGTAAATTATTCTACTTCGTACCTAAAATCCAAGGGTATAAAGATGGTAGTTATGATGCGGCGACTTATTCAGGTGGTTCAGGAGAACATTACGGTCCTGTTGGAGCAGTAAACGGTTTAACTGCTGACCAAGCTAAAGCTGGTCAAGGTTATACTACAGGTACTGCGTCTAATTACAATCCTACTTACAAGAAAAATCTTTACGATTTATTCTATGAAGGTAATGAAGGTCAATTAGACCCTCCAGGATTATTTGATTACTCTAAAGGTCAGTGGTCGGCGATTACTGCAACTACAGACGTACAAGTTTGGAATGGTTCTAACTTAGTTGACGCTGATGGTCAATACAATGGCGAAAACGTAAGAAAAGTAATCGTTAAAATGTGTGGTTTTGCTAACACAGGTAATGGTAAATTAATCGGACCTGATGGAAATGAGTATGATACTGAATCATTCTTAGCAGACTTAAGAGTATTCGCTAACGAAAATTTCACAGATGATGATTCACCATGTAATGTTGTTTTTGCTGACGACGCTAAAACTATACCAAATTCTTTATTGTTCCGTGTAGTTACACAACAATATGGACAAGGAATTGTTTCTAATTTATCAACAAGAGCACAAGCATCTTGGCCTACAGAAGGAAATGGTGGATACTTTAATGATATTTGTACTCCTGATGGATGTATCTTTTTAGAAGTTGACCTTTCTTGTCCTGTATGTGCTAACTGTAACGCAACATCTTTAGATGGTTACACAGGTACTACAATCGATACATTAGGTCTTAATGACTTCACTGCAGTATTTAGACGTTACAAAGAACTTGAATTCGAAGACAAAATCGGTGAGGTTTCTTTCGACCTTGAGTCTGTAACAGTTTCTGTAACTGAAAGAAAATTAAGAGCACAATGGTCACCTGAATTGGCTCAAGACGTAGCGGCATTCCACAACATCGATGCTGAAGCTGAATTAACGGCTTTATTATCTGAACAAGTTGCGGCAGAAATCGACCGTGAAATCTTAAGAGACCTTAGAAAAGGTGCGGCTTGGAACTTACGTTGGGATTACAACGGATGGAGAAGAATCAACGCTACTACTGCGTATACACAAAAAGACTGGAACCAAACATTGATTACTGCAATCAACCAATTGTCAGCACAAATCCACAAATCTACTTTAAGAGGTGGAGCTAACTGGATTGTTGTATCTTCTGAGGTTTCTGCGATTTTTGATGATTTAGAATACTTCCACGTATCTAACGCGTCTCCTGAGCAAGACCAATACAACATGGGTATTGAAAGAGTTGGTACATTATCAGGTCGTTACCAAGTTTACCGTGACCCTTACTTCCCACCAAACCAAATCTTAATTGGTCACAAGGGAACGTCATTGTTAGACACAGGTTACATCTACGCACCGTATGTACCTCTACAATTAACACCTACAATGTATAACCCATTCAACTTTACACCTATCAAAGGTATTATGACAAGATACGCTAAGAAAATGGTTAACAACCGTTTCTATGGTAGAGTAACTGTTGATGGTATCCGTACATTCGACTTAAGAGAATTGAGATAATCAAAATCTTAAAAATAAGAAAAAGGTCAGATAAATCTGACCTTTTTTTTTGTTTGATAATTTAAATTGATACTTTGCTCATTTAACTAAAAATTAATAAAACTTATTAAGTGTTTATACTTATTATTAATTTAATTTAGAATATTTATAAATTACAATAATCTTAAAAAAAATAACTATGAAGTTTATATTAATGATATTAGTTTTTTTAATGTCATTTGTAACTGTAGGACAAGTATCAGGTAGGTATTCTTTCTCATCATCAAGTGGAACATATACACCAATAACAGGTGGTGTTAATTATGATAATTTTACCAATTGGAATAATACCGCGTATTCAGGAACATTACCTAATAGTACCGCAGGTTTTTTAGATGATAATGTATCATCCGCTTTATTACCTATAGGGTTTAATTTTTGAGGTGTATGAAGACGGGACAATGAAAAAAATAATTAGGTAAAGTGGGGAAACCCACTTTTCTTTTTAGATAATGAATTCTAAATGTTTTTTTTTAACTAATAAGATATTTATTTATAAACAATGTAATTATGAAAAAATTGTATTTTCTAAATGAAGAAGAAAAAGAAAGAATTTTAAAACTTCATAAGAGTGCCACAAGAAAACAATACATAACCGAAGACATGGATAATAGAATGTGTGAGGGATGTGGTAAATCAGATATGTATGAATATTCTGAATTAGATGAAGCTGATGCGGGAGCGGTAGCGACAGGACTTGCTTTAGGTGGTGTTGTGGGAGCCGCTTTGGCTTATGTTAATTCATCTGCAGGGTCTTATAATGGTGTTAAAAAAATATTTGACGCTTGTAATGCTTCAGGTATGGGTAAATCAACAATGAACGGAGGAACTCTCGATAGTATCTCAAAACAAGTGAGAACCGCAATTGATGGATGGGGTACCGATGAAGATGCTATTAAATCGGCATTAGGACAAATCGCAACAATTCCTGATTTATGTGCGGTTAATAAAAGATATGCTGAAAATTACCCTGGTAGTACATTATTAGGTGATTTAGATGGTGATATCGATAGTGATAGTGAATGGAATAAATATGTATACCAACCATTATTAGCAGCTAAAAGAAAATCAGAAGAACTTGGAGCAGGAAAATCTTCAGGAGGAGGTATGTTCGGAGCAATTTCAAGAAGTGCTAAAGCCGCGATGATTGCGTCTATGGTTAAATGGCAACCTTCGTGGGCTAAATATAAATGTATCCTTAACAATAAGGACGCTAAACCAGGTAAAATGTCTAATGGTAGTTATGCAATCACAATCGGTGGTTCTGTTTATTATGACAACGGAAGATATAAAGCTCCTGATGGTACTATGAAATCGTATACATGTCCTGGCTCAACAGTAACCCCAACAACCTCAAGTAAAACTTCTACATCAAGTAAAACCTCAACAACAGGTAAAACCGCAACTAAAACACCAAGTCCTGTGGCTCAATCCAATGTAAAACAAGTCCAAAAACTTGTTGGAGTTGCGGAAACAGGTGTGTTTGATGATGTGACTGCTAAGGCAGTTAGAACTAAATTAGGAATTTAATAAATTAAGAAAAATATAATCATGAAAAGATTAATTATAACTGAAGAAGAAAAAAGAAGTATTCTTTTAAAACACGGTAGTAAATCATTTTTAAATGAGGCTGCTAAAGACGATATTATGGCAATACAAAAATCTTTAGGTTTAACTGCGGATGGTGTGGCAGGACCTAAAACAATCTCATCTATTATCGCAAAATTAGGTGGAGGTTCATCAGCGGCGGCGACCAATAAAACCGCAACACCTACGACACCTGCAACACCAACAACCCCTACTACACCTACTACACCAACAACCCCTACTACACCTACTACACCAACAACCCCTACTACACCTACTACACCTGCCGCGGCTACCACTACAACATTCTCAGCGGCACCTGTTGCGGGGGCAACAACTTTAGAACAAGCTTGTGGTACAAGAAAAACTAATAAAGACTATAGACTTTGTAAAAAAGTATTTAACAAAACTACCAAATAATTATGAAAAATACTAATATACTTAAAGAAATAAATGAAATGAAATATCTCTTTGACTATAGGAGAGGTAAAGTTATTTCTGAACAAGAAAGTTCTGATGTGACAGATTTTGTGGTTGGTGGTAAACAAGAAGTTAGTGTTGGACCTAAAACTGTTGCTCCGACCGTATCAAGCACTCCTTCAACAACTACTAAAACAACTAGAAAAGCCACAGGTTTAGAAGTTCAAAAATTACTCAATACAAAATTTAGTGCTGGTTTAAAAGAGGATGGTAGAGTTGGTCCTTTAACTCTTGGTGCAATTATGAACGCTCTCGAGGGTTCATCAGGTTCATCTGCAGGAACCTCAACAGGAGTATCCACAACACCTACTACTACAGTAGCGGGTGGTTCAGTAACTTCAACAACTACGGTTGCTGGCTCAACAACACAAACTTCAACCGACGCAGCATCAGGAGGTGGTGGTATAGACCCTAATGTGGTGGGACAAGAATTTAATTTTGGTTAAAAAATAAAATATAGTATAATAAAAAGACCGACTACAAATCGGTCTTTTTTATTATATGTCATCTTCAGTTCCCTTCCCAACTTGTTCCCTACTTAATACTCTAATACATTTAGAAATAACTTCAGACTCACCAAGAGTAAAGGCACTCATATTATGACAATATTTAATCGCTTCAACCAAAAGATAAATTGCTCTGTCCTTATCCATAGTATCGAGTAATACCTCTAAATGATTTTCATCTTGTAGTTGTATATTATTAAATAATTTTCCGTATAATTTTTCTTCCATAATTTTAATTTAATGAACCGTTAACCTTTTCCAAAATTGTATGTAAGGAATAGTTTATTTGAGACTTAATTTGATTTTCTAAATCAATTCTTATTTTTTCTGTTTTATTATCATACATATTTGTTAATCTATCCCAATCCCTCTGTACTAATCTAACATCATAATGATATACATGATTAGTCATACTTACTCGTCTATCATCTAAAATAACAAATAAATCAAGAGTTGTATTTCTGATATAACGTTTACCTGATAGAGGAGCGATTAAAAACTTAGAATCGTCATGTCTAATTAAACCTCTACAAATACTAACACAAGTCCTTTCATTTTCCGACAATTCATCATCCTCAGACTTCATGAATTTATATTTTAATAATAATGACCACTTAACGTACAACCTTTTAAAAATTCTCCTCATAATTTTATTTTTTATATTCAATTAAGTATAGGATAAAATATTGATAAAAACAGGTCTTGTTAAAAGTTTTTACATTATTAAAATATTTATAGATATGGATGAATGGATTGACGTTAATAAATTACCAATAAATGAAGCAACGATGACTTCATTAACTGCAGGTGTTTATAACGGTCCACAAGAATTAGGTATAAAAAAATGGAAAAAATCCGAAATGGGTCCATTTTACGTAAGTTTAAAAAATGAACTTAATAAACTTAGTAAACAAAAAACTCTAAAGAATAATAAAGCTCGTGTAGTAGGAATGTGGGAAAAAGGTACTGATGGTACTTACGATGTTCCGACACATGATGTACACACTATTAATGAAGATTTAGCGGTTTGGTTTGGTACTAAAAAGAAACCAAAAGGTTCTTCACAACCAAAAGGTCCTTGGGTTAACATATGTCGTAAAGATAAGGACGGTAAACATCCTCCATGTGGAAGGCCTAATACTGATAAAGGTGCGTACCCTAAGTGTAGAGCGGCGGGTGTTGCGGGTAAAATGTCTGATTCACAAAAGAAAGCGGCGTGTCAACAAAAAAGAGCGGCTGAGAAAAAAGATACACAAAGTGGTAAAGGTCAAAAACCTGTGATGACATCATACAAACCAAAAAAGAAAAAGACTCTTGAGGAGTCTTTATCTAAAATTATTAATAGAGTTTTAAATAGTCTTTAACAAGTTAATAAAATTAGTCCACGTATTTAAATCGTTCTCATTTCTACCTATATTGGCGGAATAACAACATAATACAACATTTTCTTTAGTGTAACCTTTATTTCTATCTAACCTATCTAAAGAAGGTTGTTGGGGATGTTTCTTATAGTTTGATGGTATTAAAGGGACTTTAAACCAATAACACAAACCGTTTTGTTTTTCAAACATCTCATTAATATCACTAACCGTTAAAGTATTTTCTAAGTTACGATGTTTTGAATCATTTATTAAGGTATTTTGCCAAAGTCTTACTCTTCTTTCTTTTTGTTTAATACTCTCCTTGATTCTATGTTTAGGTTCTAATCTTTTTTTTCGTTTATATTCTCTTGTATCAATTAAAATACATTCTTTACATTTACTACCTCTTTGTGTTTTATAAAAATCATTTTCTGACTTTATTTTACCACATTTACTACATTGTTTATCCATACTAATAAATGTATGGGTAAACATTAAAATACAAAAAAAAAGAGACGTTTAGTCTCTTTTATTTTTTAACAATAAGGTGGTGAACATCTCTTTTTACCATCGAGACCTTTTATCTTTCCTTTACAAACTTGTACTCCATGTCCATTACTATATGCACTGGGAAATACGTCGTACCTCGCCTTGGCGGCCGCTTTACCACGAGCACATAATTTAGTACCCGTTTTCTTTCTACCTTCCATCATAACCATATCTTTATCATCTATATTCATAGATAATTCCATACCATCTTTTTTTGACTGATTCATTATAAAATCAAAAACTTGGTCTAAAGTATTTTTAGATTCTGCAATATGGTCTTGTGCCCAATCGTGACCATTCTCTAAAATAGATTCTACCATGTTACGGTCTAAATCTAATAGTAAATCACATTGTCTTCTCATTTGTTCTAAATTAGAAAAGAACATATATCTACTACTTTCGTACGCCTCTTCCCTTAAAACTTTTTTTATAAGTGTATTTAAATTTTTCATATATTAAGATATTTCACATATGCTTTATCTGCATATTTTATGAACTTTTCACCATATATTTTGGCTAATCTATCCATAATTAATTGGGGATTTTTTCTCATGTATCTTAAAATGTCAGCAGGGATTTGCTCATCATATTTACCAAATAAAGATTCAATCTCCTTTTCTCTTGGTTGCATTCTAACATTAGGTTCGACACTAAATTTAGAATTACCAATCTCGTCATCAAATTCTTCGTCAGATTCATTAATAACTCTTTTAATGATTCGATTTAAATCTGATTCCGTTAATCTTACTGTCTTTTTCATTGTTTATTAATTTGAACCTGAATGGTGTCTACGACCTTCCATCTTTTCATAATAACCCTCTTTAGAACCTTTCCAATCCCAAGGTAAGTCATTTTTAATATTATAATCTAATTGTTTGTCATCAACACCTTTAAGTTTTCTCATCAATTTTTTTATTAATGTTTCTTTTTCTTCTTCTTTGATGATTCTCTTAACAATATTATGTAAATCGTTTTCAGTTAATCTTATTATCTTTTTCATATTAATTATAATATCCGTTTATCCCCCCTAATTGTACGGCATCTAATTGCATTACAGTTCTTGTGTTACCAGACGCATCTATACCATCAGTCCATATTGGGTGTGGAGGAAAGACAGTTAAAGTATTCCCACTACAATCAAGTATACATAGAGGTTGTTCAGTGTTAGCGCTAAAAATTTCTTCGGCCATTTTATTTTTCGTTTACTATTTGAAACTTTATTTGTCTTTTATAGGTGTTCACCTCACCCGAACTCTCAACTTTTAAATCGATGAAATATTCGTTTGGTATTTTATCTCGAGTATCAAAAATAAAAAAGTACTCATTAGGTGTTCTGTTAACCATAGTCCATTGTTGTACCTCTACTTCAGTTTGACCTTCTCGAACATATACTCTATAATAAATATCAACTTTTTGTAATAATTTTTGAGTTGTAAAGGATTGTTTTACAATAACCCCAACTTTTCTGACATCACTATTTAAAATTTTCTCATCTTGTTTGATACCATAATAGTCAAACCCGTATAATTTAGGCTCTACCGAACTTGTTCCAATTTGTATTGAGTTTTTAAATGGATATAGAGTGAAGTCATTTAGTATTGGTGAAATAAAAAAACCGTTTAATTCTAAGTTGTACCATTTATCTGAAAAAGTACAAGGTGTTTTATAACCAACTAATGGAGGTACCACAACTTCATAGACACCATTGGTTCTTCTACATGTCGGTAGTCCCGTTAAAATTGGTGTTCCCGAATTATCTAATATATCTACTAATGGATTTGAGTCTAAGTTAATCGGATTACCATTTTCATAGAGGTATAGATATAATTTATTTACTTTACCTAAAGTGAAAAGATTCCTATCGTCATCAATTGAGTCATCATAATTAGTTTCTAAATGAGGTTCGTAAAACGTTTGAGTGTGTCTTGTAAAAAATTGTACTTCATAAGCATCTGATAAACCTGTTAAATTTTCTAATTCAGGTTTAAATGCGATTCCCCATCCCGCAACATTAATTAATGAACCATCGATTATAGAATTGATTTCGTTAGTCATATCAAAGGCAATATTTTCATTACCAAATTCAAAATGTTGGACATCAATAATGGTTAATGCACTAAAAGGTACATTCCCTAAATTTTTATTATTATAAATTCCTGGTTCTGACCAATCATCTATTGTTGTTCTTTGGTAAAAATTTGATGGTCTATTAGAATAATTTCTATCATAATCAATCTCGTATTGTAAGTCGGCAAAATCATACCCAACCCCTTCGTCCCATAATTGAGGTGTCGATGGGTCGTCATTAATATATGGTATTCTAAATAAAATTAAGTCAAATGAGGTAGCTCTTTGTCTTGATTGTGATGTTGTGGTATTTAATAACTCAGGGTTAAAAGTTGAGGTGTTTACCATTCGTAATGTATGTTTAACACCGTCACCTACACAATTTGTGTTTATTGTACCTTCATTTATTTTTTCTAAAAGAAGAGATAAATCCAAATCAAATATAAAACGACTATATCCATTTGGAAATGTTGAGCTTGCTAGTTCACCAAAGAATATTTCAGTAACAGGGTTTCTACCTGTATTGGTGTAACTATTGGAAATTATAGTATTGTTCCTGCTAAAATATGAATTATTTATTGACATCAATTACTTTATTAAATAAATATCAATTAATTCTGATATTTTGATTTAATATAGTATTTTCAGCATCTGCTAATAATTGGTCAATCTCAGTTGTACTCTGTAGATTACCCGCAGCTACGGGTACAGGTGGCATTGTTGCAATAGGATGTACGTGACCTTTTATAAATAACATTATTTTTCTTAACAATGTTATTAATTCATCTCCTCTAACTGTTGGGTAAGTTTGGTTTAATATAGTTTTGGTACCTTGACCGATAAAACTATCTTGCTCTACCCCGTATAACGAATTTAATAATTTGGTACTTTCATTACCTCTTGGTCCTTCAGAGTCTTGAGATATTAAATATAATCTTTGTGCCCCTAAAACCCCATAAGTAATAGCCGAACCCTCAAAATCAAATGGAGTAACTGTTGATGTAACAACTTCACTTTGTGGACCTAATAAGGCGTTACCATTTTTATTTTCTGAAACTAAAAAGAAACCGCTCGATACTTTACCAGGACTTAATTTTATTTTAGTGTAAAATTTAATATAGTTATTTAATTCTGCAATATCATTATTGGTTTCCGTCGGTGAAAATTTATTTCCTTTTTGAAAAGTTGCGATTGATGGGGTTGTAATAAATGGAAATTGGTCTGTAACAACATACGTTGGGTATGGGGATACATTGACGTTAGAGGTAAAAACACCATCAATATATTTGTTTATAATAAAGACTACCTCATCAAAACTTTTATTTGTAAAACGAATTTCATTTAACAATGTATAATCGGACCCTGGACTTAATTGAGTTATTGTTTTCGCTTTGAAGTTTTTAGTGTTAACCATATCAGAATTAGGTGTCACATTGTATACACCGACACTACCGTTAAAAACATTTTGAGTATTCTCAAGATTTTCAATATCCCAGATAACCATTTTTTTAACCACTTTAACAACCTCTTTTAAATTAACTCTAACTTCAGGTTCTAAATTTTTCTTAGTTCGACCAAAAATAGATAATTGTAAAAATGCTCTATTAGAATTACCTACAGGTGGAAAAGTACTTTTACTTAAAGGTTCAATTACCTTACCCGCCCTAATTAGTACTGTATCTTTTTTTACAATAACATCTGCACTACCTCTACCTAATAAACCGTTGTCTAAAGGTTCAGGAAAAATTCCATATGTTTTTGGTTTATCTCTATATGTACCATCAGGATTTCTTAAACTACGACCCTCTTTAATTTGGTCACCAGCCGCTAAATATTTCTTCGCACCCTCATTATACTCAAACGGGCTAGTTAGTGGTGATGAAAATGGTCCTTGTATGTAGAATTGATTTTCATATAAGAATTTTTTGTTCTGATAAATAATGTGAACATATTCTTTATTTTCAGGGACTTGGCTAATATAAAAAGGTAATAAAGGTAAGAACACAAAAGGGTCTTTTGATGTCCATTCATCACCTTCTTTAAATTCTACTGCTTTTTTAGCTGATTCGTAATCAACATATGGTGCAGGTATAACTCTAAGTCTACCCAGCATCATAGGGTCCTTGTTATCATAAACAGTCCCCTCAAAAATTATTTGATACTTATTTTGTTCGGTTATTTTCATTTTTTAATTCTTGAGTCGTATTCTTTTTTAACCGTATTATATGTTAATTCTAACTTATCTAAATGTTGTGTTAATTTAATAACCGTTTCTTTAGTAAGATTAAAATCTTCATTAATAAAGTCCATAACAAATTGTAAATCTTTATTTGAATGTGATTTAAAATCTTTAATTATCTTTAATACCTTTTCAGCGTCTTGTTTTTTACTCATATTACATTTTTTTACCAAATGAGGATGCAGGTACTGTGAGACCTGCAGGTGTTATTGCTAAGGCTCCAATCGCAACTTGTACTTTACCATTTTCAGATTCTTCTTTCGCCATGGCCTTCATTTGTGAAAATTTAGACAAAATATCTAAGTTAGGACTTCCATCAGGCATTGCACCTGTAGGAACACCTATTTTTTGTAGTTCTTCTATAGCCCCAATAAAGGCTCTAGATTCGGAATAACCATCTAATATTTGAGATGCAAATAGTAAAGGTAATGGTATTTGAATTCCCCATCCTGTACCCGCAATTTTTAACAACCATAAGATTTCATCGATGACACTCTTACACCTTCTCCAATCACTAATAAATTGAGCAACAGTTAACAATAACTGTATTAATTTTAAAATCATTGTAATTCTTTTATCACTTTGTTCTCTGGCAATATCAGTAATTACTTGTTGAATTAAATTTCTAATGTCCCGTTTAATTAATTCAAATAACTCTTTTACGAAAATGGCACCTACTTTAGAAACTAAATTGATGACGAATTCCTTGAATAGTTTTGCAAACTCTATGTAGCTTTTTACAAGGTCCACAATTTGATTACCAATCGATTTTAACATTATAAAAATCGGTAATAAAATTTTAGGTGATAAAAGTGAATACACAATCCCTTGAGCCATTAATTTTACAAAATTAAGGTCTAACGCCGCATCTATATTACCTTCGATGGCTAATCCTTGCCATTGAGGGTTATTACTAATTGATTGGGTAATTGCGTCTGCGGCATTAACTAAATCACTATCAGGAACAAATTGTAAATTTTCTAACGAATCAATAATGGCGTCAGCATCTATAGGAAGTTTTACATTACCACAATCCTGATACTCAACAACCCCATTTTTTAAATTATCAACTCTAAGGTCAATATTTCTTAAATCTATTTCAGTAAACTCGAAGAAGGAGTCATCAACTCCATCTAATTCAGCAATTTTAGCAATTCCACTAACATCAATTTCTTTTGTATTGTCAAAACAAAGACCTAAGATTCTTTGTAATATTAAAGCAAATTTACTAGCGTCGCCCGCTTGGTTAATTCCGATATTCGCTTTAATAGATATCGCCCCCGTTAAAGATTCTATGATGTAGGCAATCATAGTTGTGAAATCAACTATTTTTATTGTTTTATAATAATCGGCCAGAAACTCCCCAACTTTGTTAACATTATTAATTCTGTTATATAATGTTACCTTGAACCAAGGTCCTGTTTGTCCTAAATTATCCTGTTCTACATATTGTATATCAAATAAATCTTGACCTGATTTACCAACATAATTTTGTCCGTTATCAATTGAATATGGTTGTCCACTTTGTATTCTTAGATACAATTCTTTGTTCATTGAAAATGGGTAAGTTTGTATTTGAACAGGATTTTTTTCATACATAACTTTACCAGGAGATTCAACAGGGTCTTTAATTAATAACCCTCCAATATCTACTGAAGGTACTTTAATATATAAAACTTGAGCATCAAACGTTTGTTGTTGGTCACACCCAACCGCGGTTAAACACTCCTCTAATAAAATTTCTTGTATCTTGGGTTCGATGTTCTTTAACGTTTTTAGTAATAAGTTTTTAATATATTTAATAGAATTACTACCTTTACCCCCTGTTAAATTGTTAATATCTAAAAGTTGCTCAAGCTGATTCTTAACTTGTTTTTCAAAACTTTTGGTTTTTTTCTTTACATCATTTAATGATGAAGTAATATCAGATTTGGTTTTTTCAAACGACTCACCTGCCTTTTTTTTCGCCTTTTTATAATCAGACTTAAGTTCTGTATACGCCTTAGTCGCAGTGATTTTGTCCTGTGCTTTCTTATAATCAGCATTTAAATCTAATGACGCCATTTTATTTATTCATTTTATATGTGTCGTTTGGTTTAGAAATATCTTTCTCTAACAAGTTTTGTATTATATCACCATCGACATCTAAATCGGATATTGAGAACGATTCTTTATTAGAATTACTTTTTTCCCATATACTTGCTTGTAACTTAGAGAGTGAAAGTTTTTTCTCAACACAATCGTTTATTATTTTTTGTTGTTTTTCAATCACAGGACCAATAAGAGTCATGTCTTCAGGTTCCTTCATCATTGACAACATTTTATTCTGAATTCTAATAGCAGTGTTTCTTTGCTCAACTAATTCATTGTATATTTCTTGCATCAATGAAAGTATAGATTCTTTACTTAAATTAATTTCTTTTTTTTGAGGTCTTCCCATGTTTAATAAATATTTTTATTTACATTTTTTATTTAACCATTTTCTCAACTAAATCAAGATAAATTATTTTGTATTTTTTCATTGAACTTCTAATCTCTTTTGTTGTTAGATTAGTCATTTCTCTCAGTGAGAGTAAGATTATATTTTTATTGAATTTGTTGTTAGACGCACCTACAAAAATGTTTTCGTAATTATCGAAAATTTCGTAAAGTGCGTGACCTAGTTTAATCTCATTTTCATTTAAATTTTCTTCTTTTAAAAAAGTATCTAACTCGACTAAGAAATTTTGGATTACTTGGGCTGAATCGGGAGTGTCGTTTTCTATACTATACGAAAAATCTTCATTGTTTTCTAAATCAAAAGAAATGTCTTCATATGAAATTTTACGATTTATCTCTTTTTGGTCTTTTATTATCTGACCCATCAAATAATTCTTACAAATCGTCCCAAAATATGAGTAAGCCTTCTTTTCTTTAGAAGGTTTAAACTTATCAATTTTAGTCATTAAGAAAGAATGAGTGTCAATATGAATTTCATAAAAATCCATATCTTTACGGTATAATTTATATCTCCTAATAATAGAAGATATCATCTTATCCAAAGGTTTCCTTAAAAAGTCATTGTATATTTTATTTTTTTCTTCAAATGTCTCGGCTTGTAAAAATTCAATTACCGCCAACTCTTCACGTACATCAAAATAATTAGACTGTTTAGGTTTTCTACCTTTTCTTTTTAATTCTACATCAGTATTTCCCGATATATTTAAAGATTCAGTCATTTAAACTTCTTGAGCATCATATTTTATGGCTCTGTCATTGATAAAGAAATATTCTTTTTTGGCCGAATCAATCCAAAATCTAACTTCTTCTTCACTAAGTACGTTATCACCATTCTTATAATTCCAGAAAATAGACCCTTCTCTTAAATTTGTGTGTTTATAACCTATCTTAGGAATTGACATAATTCTTATAGAATTGTGAGTCATCCTTAAAAAGAATTCATACCCAAAAGTTAATTTGAATGATGGTTTTAATAACCCAAAATTTAAAAAAGAATCCTTTTTAATAACCATTCCTGAAATTTGAAAATTTTGATAAGTTTGTAATGTGTCATTAGTTAACACACCCATTTCAGAACTAATATTTAAAGCGAATGTTGCCTCATTAGTGAACCCTGCAAATTGACCTTTTTCATCTGTATCAACCACTATTGGTAGAAAAGACTCAACATCAGGGTACGATTCTGAATATTTTTTAACATTATTAAACCATATTTTTGAATACTCATCGTCAAATTCAAAAATTGAAATCCATTTTGAGTTAGCATTTCTAACCCCATAATTTACCTGTTCTGAAAAATTAGGTTCTTTTGTCCATAAAACTTTATTCACTTTTAAATCTGAAAAATCAAAAGAGTCCAAATATTCAACTAATTGAGTTTCATTAGTATGTACTATAACTAATTCATTTATTTTGGTTTTTTGTATTTTTAATGATTCGATTGCTTTTGTAAAGTATTCGTCAAAACCTCTAGCACCTGAAGATTTGATAGGTAATATTACTGATACGTCAAATTTTTCCATATTGTTTTTAATTTTAATTTTTTATTCTGCTGGTTGTAATTTAGATAATTGCTCTTCAAACGATATTTGACGAGATTTAAGATAGTAGTCAAATAATTTTACAGTATTCTTATTGAAATTTTCTTTAATCTGTAATTCCCCGACAGTTTTTTTCATACCATCAAATAGAGTTTCATTTAAATTATCCTCTAACCAATTTTGTAATACATCTGCAATAAAATCTACAATTTGGTTTTTATTGTTAATCCAAATACCATTATCTTCATTTAACCAATGAGGTAATAAATTAGGAACTAATCCTAAAACAGGTATACCTGATTTCATAGATTCGAGAGGGAATGTCCCATAGGAACTTGTCTCATCAATCCAAACAGAAAGGAAACAATCGTTAAGTGAATTTGCAAATTCTTTTTCACTCAATCCTCTCATATCTTTAAATGTAATCCATCTATACTGAGGAAATTTAATATAAAAAGTTTTAATTATATTTGCAGTGTCTCTTGGTTCTCTTGTATGAATAGCAATAATTGGTTTTGGTGGTAATGTTTGATTTTTAAAATTATCAGAAATAAAAGGTTCTAACACATCAATAGATAACCCTCTCATTACGTTTGTAATATATTCTTTTTGGAATTCTGAAGTAGTAATACATTTAAAAAATCCTAATTGGTTCCATGTCTGACCTGGTTGTAAAGTCTCTAACATATGGTCATACGCTTGACAAAGAACTATTTTACCACAAGGTAATTTAGTAATCTGACTCATTACAAATCCGTAAAGTTCAGGAATAACAATAAAGTCTTCAGGTGCGACTTGTAGATTCTGACCCTCAATAGGTTGATGAGGTAATCTATCCATATAATCCTGACCTAACCAATTAGCAACACCTGCGTAGTCAGACTTTTCATGTAGAATTATTGGGTTGTACCCATTATCTAATAAGGCAATACCCAAGTTATATATGTAGGATATAGATGCCTTTGCATTACCCTTAGTATCTTGTACTAATAGATAAATTTTAGATTTTTTGTTTTTTAAGTTCTCAATCGACTTTTCTAATTTTGTAATTTGTTCCTGATTCATATTAATATTTATTTAATAATTTTTTATTTAAAAGACTATTAAAAGCGATTTTAAACGGTATAGATAACTCATTATTTTTAATACCTAACGTTTCATCGACTTCCTCAATTTCGGTTAATAACACATCTGTTAATAATTTAACCATATCGTATTTAACAACACTAATATGGTTTTCTGCAGAACCCGAATAATCTTTCCGGGGTTTTGCGTTTGTATACTTCTCAATAGCATCTAAATCAAGATAGTAGTGTTCATTTAAAATTTTTAACATTATAAAAACTTTTTTAGTTCATCTTCCAATTCCTTTATAGTACTAATTGTGTTAGGATGGTCGATATGTTTATTATATTCAGTTTCGAATTTTATTAAAATTTTGTCTGAAGGATATTCTAATAATAATGATGGGTTGGATGTAAGTAAAATGTCTATTTGTTCCCACATTGATTTTATTGTATAATTACTATAAAAAAATACTCTTTCTAATTGACATCCGAATTTTGAAAGGAAGAATAGTGAAGCTGGCTTAGACCTACCGATTTCGTCTGAAACAACTATAAAATCATGGTTATCTCTAAGATTAACATACACATCGTTTAAATCATTAAAAGTTGTATATTCAGTAGACTGAGAGTGACCAAAAATCTCCATTGGGAATTCCTCATATAAAAATGAAAATAAATCATCAGGTTCTTTAAATTTAAAGTGTTCTCCTAAATTTAATGAAGTTACAGGTAGAATCATTTCATATTTAAAGTCTGACTCATCTTCTATCCCTTCTGTTTTTTGAATTAAGAATTTATCGTAGGTTTGTTCTATTTTACCAATCGTATTTCTTAATACACCATTAATTTCAATCCCTATTCTCATCTTCGTATTTTTCTAATATTTTAGCAATTAAAGGGTTTCGCACATTTTTAGCGTTTCTAAAATCGTAAACCCCGATATCATTAATATTTTGAAATTTCTGTAATGCGTCATATAAACCTGATTGTTTTTTATCTTTGTATCTATCTGTCTGTTCCAAATCCCCAGAAATAAAGAATTTACTATTAAAACCAATCCTTGTCATTAATAATTTAATTTGGTTAGGTGTTGCGTTTTGAGCTTCCTCAAAAACTAAGATTGAGTTGTCTATATTCATACCTCTCATGTAAGCGAGTGCAAACACTTCGATAATTTCAGCCTCTTTTAATTTTTCTCTAGCGTCTTTACCAATAATTTTATTTAATAAGTAATATGAAGGGAAAATATAAGGGTCTAACTTTTCTTCTAAATTTCCTGGTAACGAACCAAGTTTTTCTTCCGCTTCTACCGCAGGTCTAACAATTATTAGTTTTTCATATGAGTTATTCGGGTCAATTAATAAATCTACCGCCGCTTTCATTGCTATATAAGATTTACCAACACCTGCAGGTCCCGAACAAATTGTAATTTGATTTTCTTTTAAAATTTTATAATACTCTTCTTGATTTGGTGATAAAAATTTATTTTTTTGTTTTTTCTTAACTACCGAATTAATGAATTCTTTTCTTGAGAATGGTTTAACTTCAGAGTCCTCAGACAATGGAGGTTGTTTTTTTCTTTGAGTCATATTTTTAATTATATTTATAAAAATATATTTTATTTTTAACAAATGTGAATACGAAAATTATTTACGTATATATTACATAACAATTATGTGTTTCTTTATCTTTTCTAAATTATTAATAACAAAAGGTTGTAAGGATTGAAAATAGTCTGTTTGTACTTTTAAAAGGTTGTCACTGTCCTCATTTCTGGTTTGACTTTCTAAGTGATACGCAACTAAAGAACCGTCATAATAATTATCAAATCCTAATGTTACACATTTTAAATTCAACTCTACGTCCTCAAAACAACTAATATAATTTTCATTAAAATAACCACATTTCTCAAAAACATTTTTACGTATCATCAATAATGCCGCAGTAGAACCCACAACTTTTTTTACATTGGTTGTAAAATTGTAATACGATTTTAAATTAGAGTGTGTCACTTGGAAAGCTCTTTTTTTATCAATGAATGTGACAATACCATCATGTTGTATTGTGTTATCTTCATAATGAAGTCTTGCACCAACAGTACCAACCTTTTTATTGTCATTAAAAATTTTTAACATTCCGTATACAACGTTATTTAATAATTTAATATCGTTGTTTGAAAATAACAAATATTCATAATCACTTGAAATGTGATTTTTAACTATATCGTTATTTATCTGTGCAAAATTATAATAGTCATACTCGATTAGTTTTATATTACCCATTGGTAATATATTATTTTTAATCCATTCTTTTTCTTCTTTAGAAGACCCTGTATCACCAATAAAAATATCAAATAAATCACTATTACAGTTTTTATAAAATGATTCTACACAATTAAATAAAAGATTAGTTTTACCTTTAGTGACAATAACGATTCCCACTTTACCAATATTCTTGATTGTTTTTTCAGTTATTTCAGGTATATAAACATCATTAGGTTTTAAATCTATTGGTAAATTTTTACCCCACTTTTCTAAAAATTTATCTTTAGACTCAAAAAATTCTTGATTAGGTTGACCTATTGATTCGTGAGTAATTTCAAATGACGAAGTTACTCCTAGTTTAACGTTATCTAAATAATTTGGGATGCAAAAACCGTGGTCATAAAAATGAAATTTACCAAAGGATTGGTCAAATAAATGTTTTATTTTTGTTTTATCAAATGAAATAAATAATCCATCAACACTTACAACAGGAATTAAAAAAGGTAATTTGGGTGAATACTTACTTAAAAATTTTTTACCTCCTTTTGGATGGTGGTATACTTGACCAACCATTGTCTGTTGCATCCTTTCCCAATAAACACCTGATGAAGGGAAATAACAAGTACCTGCTTTTCCAATTATACCGAATTCGGGATTATTAGAAAAATCCTCAAGTAATTTAACGCCCCATCCTTTTTCTAATTTAATATCGTTATGACAACAAACAATAATGTCATACTTAGCTTCTTTGATTCCTTGATTGTAAACTTCAGATAGTGAATATTCATTATGATTTACATAAGGTAATACTTGTACCCACTGAAGTCCTGATGTTAGTATAAGATGGTCATTAAATTTATCATTATACTCTTTGTCTTTATGTGTTGAATAGATTATTGTTATCATAAATTTCGTCGAATTTATCTTTCATTTCATGAAAGAATGGTGTTATTAAAGTTTGATGTGGAAAATCAATATAGTTATCATCATTAAAAGTTGGTTTTGGTCCATGAAAATGTAAAATTTTAATGCCATTAAACGGACCCCAATAAGGTTTATAATTAAACCTATAGTTTAATCTTTCAATTGATTCATTATAAAACATTTTGTACGCGTCTTGGTCGTACACATTAAATTTACTTAAATTTAATTTAATAAATTCAACGAACTCATTATAGGTATCTTTTAAATACCTCCAATTAATCCACATTACGCCGCTATTCATATCCCAATGTTTACCAACTTTTGTAAATTCCCCAGCACACATAAATGTATTAGGTTTGTTATCTAAAATGTCAGAAATATCTGACATAAACATAACATCATTATCGGTATACAAAACATAATCATCTTTAATATCAAGAGATTCACACACAATTGGTATATCAACTCTTAAAAAGGCTCCATAAGCAATTGTGTCATCACCGTAGTGTTTTTTTAAATCATCATAAAATGTTATCCTATGGTTTATTACTGTAACACCAAGTTTAGTTAATTCCTCGATATGGGAATCTTCTTCACCATCAAGTATTAAGATAGGTGTTAAAAACGGATTTGTTTTTTTTGCGGTTATCACCGCAACTTTATACATCTTTATATAGTTTAAATAACTATTTTGATTATGAGTGTTTAATCCAGTAAACCAATAAACATTCTTTGTTTGGTTATCTTTATTAGAAATTAATTTATACCAAGAACCGTCACCATAACTATTATCAGGTTTACCTAACATTTCGTTGACCGCAACTCTAACACCCGCAATATGTCTATGAACATTAACAAACTCATCAGTTTGATAATCATGACCTGAAATAACTTTTTTAACCAACGGACTCCAATGAACGATGTCATTTTTAACACATTCATATTTATGACAGGCATCAATATAAACCATATCACATTCTATAGAATAATCTGTAGTATAACCTTTAATTTTTCTAATATTTCCGTATAAAGAAGCTCTCAAATCAAATTGTTCCTCAACATCAACGTAATCGGCATAACTAGCGGAATCCGCATCATCAAATCCACCTTCCCAAGAGTCAATACATATTATAATTCCGTTTGGGAATTCTTGAGCGAAGATTGCACTACTCTCACCCATATAGGAACCTAACTCAACAATTGTAGGAGATTCCCCTAATATGGGTTTTAAATCTTGACATAATTTTCTTAACTCTAACTCAAAATCATGAGTTCTCATTACAGTCTTCAATTCTTTCATATTCCTGTAGAACCAAATCCATTCTCCCCTCTATCTTTATTTTTTTGATTTTTATTTTCGGTTAACTCTACCCATTTACCATTTACTACAGGACATAAAACCGCTTGAGCAACTTTCATTCCTTTTGGAATCATAACATTATAGTTGTTGGTGTTAAATATAATCACCTGTATCTCTCCTGTATAACCATTATCTACAGTACCTGGTGAATTTAATACCATTAAACCTTGTTTTAAAGATAACCCACTTTTAGACCTTACCTGAATTTCATATCCGTCTTTAATGTCTAAAGAAATTCCTGTTGGTACCAAAACTCTACCAAATGGAGGGATATCAACGTCAATTACAGAATGTAAATCAAATCCTGAATCGCTTGGATAATTGTATTTTGGCTCAACGGAATCAGGGTGTAACTTTACAAATCCAAGAGGTAATTTAGGGTTGTAGTTGGATAAATCATCCTCGAGAGATTTCATATCTAACCCAAAGTCATTTAAAATCATATCATAATCCAACTCACCGTTCCCACTCTCATCAATCATTTTTTGGAGTTTTTTTGCATACTCACTTAAGTCTAAATCATCAAGTCCATTCATTATTGTAAATTTTTTAATTTTTTAATTGTGTCGACTAAAACAACAACATCTTTTTCACAGTATTCTGAGATTGATTTTAAATCTTGTTTTTCCCAATAGGTTTCATGTACCTTATCACCTGTAACTTCACCATCTTTAGGTGTTGGGATTTCTAAACAACTACACATTAAATCTAATGAACCAATTGAGGAGTACGCTCCGTATTGCCAAATTTCTTTAGTGTCAATTGCCTTTACTTCCCATGGTTTTGTATCATAAGATGGAAGAATTTTTGACGGCATAATACCATTGATAATCATTCTTTTAGCTAACATCGGGATATCAAAATTCTTAAGATTGTGACCACATAAATAAAAATCTAATTTGTGACACCTATCAAGTAAATTTCTAACTTGGATTAATAATTCTTTTTCGTTATTACCTGAAAAAGTTTGTTTTTTAACATCTCCATTATCCATAACAAACGCCATTGATACACAAACTATTTTTGCAAACTCAGGTACTAGAGCAGCTCTTCGTTTAAACATAAAATTTTTAGAGTCGATGTCAACCGTAGCATCTTCAGGGAATCTTTTTTGGAACCAATCAAAATACTTTTCAAATTGACTAGCAATCTCAGGACTAAATTTTTGACAAGAATCATAGTCGGGACAACCCCCGACAGTTTCAATGTCTAAGAATAAAATTTTTGTAATTGGTATATTAATCATAACTTATTTAATTAGTGATTTGTAAAATTCTTTTCGCAAAGTAGTAACATTTTGCAAATTGTATTTGTCTTTAACAGTTTCATATAGTCTTTCACCCATATCTGTCATTAGGTTTGGATTTTGTAATAATTTTTTAATGAATTTATGCCAATCACTATGATTTCTATTTTCATTAACTAACATAGCATTACCATCAACAAACTCACCATTTTTTAGACAATGTTTAAGGTCTATAGTGTAAGGTCCTATTTCGGAAGCGATTAATGCCTTTTTATAAAATCCCGCCTCAATCACTTTTAATTGAGATTTCATTCTATTGAATATGTGGTTTTTGATTGGAGCTAAAGATATGTCAAACTTAGAGTAGTTAGAGGCATATTGTGTTACAGGTCTTGTCCATACTCTAACATAAGGTAATGACTTATCAGTCATATAATTTTTTTCCTCATACAACGTTAGATATTTTTTATAGTCTTCATCGATAATACTATATTTATCTGTAAATATTTCTTCATAACGAGCCCAAACAGTTTCTTCAGGTCTAATTGGTCTTTGTTTTTTTTCTCCCGTTTGTTTGTTAATTTCTGTTATATGACCTCTAGTATCGAAACCACATAAAACATATTGTATGTTATTTTTTAATGAACTGTTTTTTGTTACAAATCCATCTAATAACTTTAAATCATGTAAGTGGGAAGAACCACCTAACCAACCAACTCTAATTCTATCAGATTCTAATGTTGGTTCTTTAAACTGAGGTTCATTTGGGTCCACTGCATTTGGTAAAACAATTACGTTTTTGTTAAATTTACGTATTTCATTTGCAAATATTTCAGTAGTTGTTGTAACATAACTAGCTTCTTTTAGATTAGCAACAATTTTTTCATGTATTTTTTCTTGTAAAATAATACTATGGATAGGATGTTCTTTTGTCGGTAACCAATAATCATCAATATCAACTACTACAACAATACCCATTGATTTTAAATTTCTAATTATCGCAGGACAGGAGTCGTAATTTTGACCAATGTTTCTATGTACATGGACTATTTGGTACTTCTTCCAATAATTGGGGTCACTAATTCTTGGTTCATAATCGATATCGACATGAAAATCATCATTATACATGTTTTGTAACATTATATGGGGGTCAATCGACCTAAATTTACCAACACCTGTACGGTCTGATGGTAATACTAAAACTTTAATTTTTTCTGACATATTTTTATATATAACATAGAAAATATAGTCAGATAAACAGACATTATCAATATAATAATAAATAAAAAACCCCATCGATTGACGGGGTTCAAGTTATTGTACTTTTTTAATTTTGGTTACCTTACCTTCAAAAATGTGTTTTCCAACTTTAAATTGGAAAAGCTCATTTGATTTTTGGGTTGATTCGGTCAACAAACCGTTTTCAGATAAAACTTCTTCAACAGTTTCTCTCACAATATCTTTAATTTGTTTTGCGGTAAGTGAACTACTAATTTGATTTGGATTAGTTTGTTGTCTTTTAGGATTTGTCTCATTTATGACATTACCATTAGAATTCATTAACCTCGTAGCTTTCTCAACTAACTCATTTGATAAAGTGGGACCTGACATACCATTAGGTTGTGCAATTGGATATTCTATCATAAGTTGTTTTATTTCATCTGGTAATTTAGACCCCATAATTCTATCTACCGTAGGTGTTTCGGTATTATAAATTGGTTTTGATTGTTCCATCATAAATTCTTGTGGAATGTTGTAATTAGCTTTAGGATTATCAAAATTTTCAGTATTGGGAATGTTGTAATTTGCCAATGGTACATTTTGACCACTTCTCGGCATTTGATTATGAATATCCATCATTTTTTTGGATATCATTAATTTTTGTAATAAATCATTTTCGTTTGTCATATTTAAATGTTTTCTTCTTCATTATTAAAGACCGCGTTAATCACTACTCTTTTCATACTTCTATCACCTCTTGGATTATAACCAGGTTTTGGTGTGTTAAAATTTTCAGCGGTCGGTTTAAATGATAAAATTTTATCAAGTCTAAAAAGTCTCCACCCAGGTAATGGTTGTTCACCTTTATATCCTGTGTGTGAAGAACCTTCTTCATCCCAAGCTCTTAAAACAGGGTTATCCGCTTTACTGTAACCAAAACAAACAGGTTCAATAACACGTAATCCCCTACCACCTGGCTCGTCACCATCATAATAAATTACTATTTTTTGTTTTTTCTTAATAGAATCTATTATAGACTCGACAGAAGCTACTTCTAAAATAAGTGATTTAGTTATGTTGTAAAGTTTCATTACGCGGATGGTGTTGTGTATGGTTTGTTAGGTTGATATTCGTTAATAACTATTTCAGCTTTTCTTTCCAAAATATCTTGGATTGCTCCTGCTCCTTGGTTATAAACATCTAAAAATCCTCCCGTACCTTTACCTTGCTCATCACCATCGGCTAAAGCATCAGGATTAACACTTGAGTATTCATTTGCGGTCTTTTTAAAATCATTTTTAGGTAATAATTTAGCTCTTTCCGCCTCAGCTATTGAACTTAACTCATTTTTAGGTTGTTCAAAATTTAAAGGTTCATTTACTGCCATTTTTAAATTATTTTTTTAATTAAGTCGTTTATGCGTTTTAGGCTTTCGGTAACCTCCAAATTATAATATTCGGTGTTACTACTATGACTTTTTGATGGTCTATTTAAATTGTTTATTCCATTTTTTTCATGTGGGTCTATAAATTGGTTAGGAAGAACTTCAGACCTATTTTGTTTTAAACTATGTACACCATCCCTCATTGATGTTAGGGTATTATCAACCCAATTTCTAACATAATGACCTCCATTTAATATAAATGGTAAATCGTTTTCTCTTCCATTGAATGAATCAAACCAATTTTTCATTCTTTTTAGTTGTTGGTATGAAATTTCACCATTATCTCTAAGTTCTTTATTTCTTCTAAAACCTTCGGTGTTTTCATCCGCACCTTGAGCTGCGTCATGACATTGTTTTAAATAGGTCATAACATCTTCAGGTAATTGGACTTTATTTCCGTATAAATCTTTATTCACTGGTTTTTAAAATACTTATAAGTTTATTAATACTTATACCTTCTTTGTCGGCAATTTTTTTAATTGATTGTAAGTTTTTAACTAATATTTTACTAACAGGGGAATCTTTTCTAACAACGTCAGAATAATCACTATCCTTTTTAGATAACATATCCTCAACCATTTTAATCATTCTTTGTTTTTGTGCCTCTTCTAAAGAACCCTTCTCAACTAAACGTTGTTTAAGTTTACCCTTTTTTCTTTTTTGACCTTTTAATTTACCAAAGTCATTAGTCCTCTCAACAGGGTTATCAACACCCATATCTTTAAGAGTTTTTACTGATTCGATAAAATCCATATCTTTAGTTTCTTCATAACCAAAGGCATCTGAAAAATCAATCTCTTTAACAATATCTCCATCCTTTTCTTCACTTTCACCGTAATAAACTCTATAACCTCTAGTTACAGGGTCATTGGTTTGTCTTGTGGCAACAATAGTTTGGTCCATTGTCTTCTTTGGGTGTAAGTACATATTAATAAATGGAATACTTGAGTCTCTAAAGGTACCGTCAGAACCTATTAATTCATTTATTTCTTTAGTATCACTAACATCATCAAGTTCTTTTTCAATATCCTTCTTTTTAACTTTTTCTTTCTTGGTTAAAAATTTTTGGACAATTGATTTAACTTTTTTCTCATCTTTTTTATTGAAGTCTTTTTTGTTATCGGTTTTTCTAGATTCGGATAAAGTTTCCGCAACAGAATAATATAGGGAAATTTTATCACCTTTATCTTTAAGGAAAAAATAACAATTATTATTAAAGTATTCTTTATTAAAATTAATCATGACTTTTTTATCAATAAATACTTCGTTTTAATGTATTTATCATAAAAAAAGATGTCGAGTCAAAATATAAATCAATATGTAAGGAACAACCTATACCCAAAACTTTATTTGGATAGTTATGATATGTCCCTAACATCTGATGAAACAGATTTTAATCAGGAGGTTGTTTTCTCACCTTATTTAATCGCTCAAACATATGGTAATAAACTACCAATCAATATTGACATAAATAATATTGATACCGTCCAAAATTTAAATTTAACATATAAAAATTATAACAATAACAATATTTTTGTTTCTCAAAATTATTACAACCCTGATAAATTAGATTTGAAATGTTTTACTGCAGAAACTTCATGTGATATAGGTTTAACAGGAATTGATAACGGTTTAGTAAATAAAATGACAGGTCAAACCATAACATTTACTAAAGGTTTATTTTCAGATTTTTTAAAATTTGATAGGTTAAGTTTTGATAGAAGATTCAAAATGTTCCAAGTAACGGGGTATACAAATACTCCAAATGTAAGATTTTCTGGTTTTAATAATACCGTATTATATGAAGTCGTTAGTAAAAACGACCCTGTAATCGGTAGATACCACGAATTATATGGAGGGTTTTATCAAGGGTTTTATAAACTTCATGGTTATGATTATGAAATTTTTCCTGAAAGGATGACCAAAGGGTGGTCGGTCGAAATGATTCTTAAACCGAGATTATTTAATGAATATGTACTAGGACCTGGCGAGACAACATTAAATGGGATATACCCAAATAATAAAAATACATTTTTTTATTTTGGTACTAGAGCCGAGAATAAGTTTTATCATCATGCGGATGGTACTCCTGATTGTTTTACAGGTTATACTCGAGTAACAACTCCTTTAACGGGTTTAAGTACATGCGCATGTTGTGATTTAACAATAAAGAATAGTAGATGTATATATGTATACCCGCCAAGGTCTAAGGATGGTAAACATGACCCTAGAGTTAATTATGGTTGTGATACATGTGGTGGTTTAAAGACAAAACAGTTATCATGCGGGTGTGGTTGCGACAAACCACAATGTGAGAATTGTGGGTGGGAATGTCAAACACACATTTGCCCAACAACACCCACCCCAACCCCAACTCAAAGTCCTACACCAACCCCAACAAGTAATAATTGTATTGTTACCCCTACTTGTACACCTACATGTACTAAGTGTGATACTTGCGATGACTGTTTAGATTGTAAACCTGAAGGTTTTTCTTCTATTGAGGACACTTGTGAAAAGGACCCATTATACGACTCAATGTCAAATGCTTTTTCATTAAGATTATGTGGAGACCCTAAAAACCCAAAAATAGGTGTTAGATTTTTAAGATTTACAGGTGATTGTACAACTTCAGGAGAGTGTTCTACTAGTGGAATCACATACTCAACGGGATATACTATAACTGATATATGTACACCACCAATATACCCAAGATGTGAAAAAGAAAATCCTGCTTGGTTAAATGAAGAACATTGGTTCCAAGTTAATGTTGTTTGGGAAAGATATACTTGGTTCGATTACTGTGATTTAAAATATCGTGGTGGATTAGGTGATATAACTAAACAAGTTTATTTAGAATCTTTAGCAAATAATACAACCTCATTAATTAGTACTCCTTACACAAAAGAAAATGGTAAAGTTGCTGAAAAAATGGATATCATCAATTTAAATGAAAAATGGTTAATTGAGGGTAAAATGAGAAAGGGTAGATTAAAAATCTACATTAATGGTAAGATATTTCACACTATCGAGGATTTTGAGGAAATTATACCAAGAGCTCTAAATACTGATAAAGAAAAACAGGTTGGTGTACCATTTAATATCTCATGGGGCGGAGGAACACAAGGGCTTAGAGAAAACTTAACCTTCTCCTCAACAACAATTCCTAATGGACCCTATATCCAAGACCCTGAGTGTTTTCCAACTAATGATTTAACGGCAACAACATTCAATGGGTTAACTACTAATATTTTAATCGAACAAAATTTTGCAGGTACTTTTGATGGAGGAATCTCACAATTTAGAATGTATGTAGAACCATTATCGGCACCTGAAGTTAAACACAATTTTAAATTACTTGTAAGTAAATTTAATATGTTTAATCCAGATTGTCCTAATTGTTCAACAACAATATGTAAACCTGACGACATTACTTATATACTTTCTGCAGATACTCCAACCACAACAACTGAAGACCCATTTGGTAACGAACCTTTAGGTAGATTATATATTGAGGATTTAAGAGATAAAAATTATTTGATTGAAAGGAAGTTAAAATTAACTCCTAATAAACCAACTACAATGTATTGGGAGTCCGATGAATGGTGGGGAGACCAAGGAAAAACTTCTGAATGTGTTGGTTACGCTTGGGCTCATTGGGTCGAGGACGGGCCAATCAAACATAGCGGTATCGCTCCAATAGTTCACCCAACAATTATTTATAAAGAAGCTCAAAAAATAGATGAGTGGCCTGGTGAAAATTATAAAGGAACTTCTGTTAGAGCGGGGGCCAAATATTTAAAGAGTATTGGTAGAATTGAGCAATATTTATGGACTTATGATATAAACGTTTTAATATCGACTGTATTAACTAAAGGACCTGTTGTTGTCGGTACTAATTGGTACTCATCGATGAATAGACCTAATATTAATGGTTTAATGAAAGTTTCGGGTTTCAAGATTGGAGGTCATGCCTATGTTATCAATGGTGTTGATACAATTAAAAAACAATTTAGAATTAAAAATAGTTGGGGTCGTTCTTGGGGTAAACAAGGACATGCCTTTATTTCTTTTAATGATATGAATAAACTTATTAGACAAAACGGTGAAGTTTGTTTAGCTATAGAAAAAAGGTCTAACTAATGAGTGAAATTATAGTAATAAAAAGTATAAATTACGATGGTGAATTGGCGAATGTGTTATTTAAACCATCGGGGTCTAACAAAGTCATTAATTTGGGTAATATTACATTACCTTTTGAATTCGACCCTTCTTTATTAGTTCCTCCTTTAAAACCATATGGTGATTACACTATTTTCCTTGTTGAGGAAAGTTGTACTTATTATTTAAACGTTCCTGCACCAACTCCAACTCCAACACCTAGTAACACAACTACAAAAACCCCCACACCAACACCAACTCCTACCCAAACACCAACTCAAACTATTGACCCTTGTAAATTTATTACACCAACACCAACTAAAAGTGTTACACCAACTAAAACACCTAAATCATCTCCAACACCTACACCAAGTTGGGACCCGTGTATAACACCATTCCCAACTAAAACTCCAACACCTACTAATACTCAAACGCCTACATTAACTCCAACACCAACACTTATTACTTATTATATCACGAGTGAATCGGGTAATCCTATAATTTCTGAAGATAATAATTATATTATTCCTGAAGATTGTGAATAACGATAAATATATATTATTAAATGATTCAATCAATAGAAATAACTGGTGCGTCAGGTACAGGTCCTTACGACATTGAGGTATGTGATATCACATTATCATTGTGTGTACCAATTGCGTCATCAGTTCCTATACCACCAACCTATCAATTTACATTACCTAACGTTTTAAGTGGTGCAACTGAAGTTGTTGTAAGATTAATTGATTCTGAGGGATGTCCTTGTTTACAGGTATGCCCATGTATTTTACCTAGCCAAACGCCAACATTAACCCCTACAATAACACCAACAATGACAGTTAATTGTAATTGTCTTGAGTTTAATAATGAGGATGTTATTGAACATACAATTTCTTTTATTGATTGTAGTGGTAATAATATAGACACTGTTATTTCACCTGAAACGGTATTAACTTTTTGTGGTAAAAGTCCTTCAGTTAGTAGCCCTTCAGTTATTGTTACAATAGGGGATTTTTGTGTTGGAGGAGTGTGTCCTCCCCCACCACCGACATTAACTCCTACACAAACACCGACTAACACCTCAACACCAACAATTACACCAACAAAAACATTGGTACCTTTAGTGGGATATTTCCAATATTGTTGTGACCCGTCAAATATTGTTATTATCTCAACAATTCCTCTTAGTTATTATCCATTGAGTGGAGTTTATTATGTTGAAAGTGCAGGTTTTAATGGTTGTGTTACTTCAATACCTCCAACATTTTCACCTAATGCGTATGTTTACATCGATGCAATATCGTTTACTTCATGTTCTGATTGTGAATCAACTTATCCATGTCCTTCACCAACCCCTACTGTAACACCTACCATCACCCCAACGGAAACCGTTACACCCACTGTAACATCGACCCCAACTACAACGCCAACAGTTACACCAACGGAAACCGTTACACCCACTGTAACATCGACCCCAACTACAACGCCAACAGTTACACCAACCGAAACTGTCACTCCAACAGTTACTATAACACCTACTAATACCGTCACTCCAACAGTTACTAAAACATCAACTCCTACTATTACTCCCACTAAAACTTCAACTGTTACCCCAACTGTAACTAGAACCCAAACGATTACACCAACTAATACGGTAAGACCAACTAATACTCCTACCAATACTATAACTCCAACAAAAACTCAAACACCAACTATTACACCAACACACACAATTACTCAGACTAATACGGTAACGCCAACTAACACTGTTACCCCAACTAATACCATTACCCCAACAATTACAAGAACTCCAACTAATACCATAACACCAACTAATACACCTACTAATACTGTAACTCCGACTAATACTATAACTCCAACTAATACTGTAACTCCGACTATAACACCTACTAATACCATTACCCCAACAATTACAAGAACTCCAACTAATACCATAACACCAACTAATACACCTACTAATACTGTAACTCCGACTAATACTATAACTCCAACTAATACTGTAACTCCGACTATAACACCTACTAATACTGTAACTCCAACTAATACTATAACTCCAACTAATACTGTAACTCCATCTATCACGCCTACTAAAACTGTAACACCTACTAATACTATTACTCCAACTATTTCATTAACACCAACAAGAACTCAAACTCCAACTATAACACCTACTAATACTGTAACTCCAACTAATACTGTAACTCCATCTAATACTGTAACTCCGACTATAACACCTACTAATACTATTACTCCAACTATTTCATTAACACCAACAAGAACTCAAACTCCGACTATAACACCTACTAATACTATTACTCCAACTAATACTATAACTCCAACTAATACTGTAACTCCGACTATAACACCTACTAATACTATTACTCCAACTAATACTGTAACACCTACTAATACTGTAACTCCAACTAATACTGTAACTCCAACTAATACACCTACTAATACTGTAACTCCGACTATAACACAAACACCAACTAATACTGTCACCCCTACAGTTACTCCAACTATTTCATTAACACCAACAAGAACTCAAACTCCAACTATAACACCTACTAACACTGTAACTCCAACTAATACTGTAACTCCGACTATAACACCTACTAATACTGTAACTCCAACTAATACTGTAACTCCGACTATAACACCTACTAATACTGTAACTCCGACTAATACTGTAACTCCAACTAATACTGTAACTCCGACTATAACACCTACTAATACTATTACTCCAACTAATACTGTAACTCCAACTATAACACCTACTAATACTATTACTCCAACTAATACTGTAACTCCATCTATCACGCCTACTAAAACTGTAACACCTACTAACACTGTAACTCCAACTAATACTGTAACTCCAACTAATACTATAACTCCAACTAATACTCAAACTCCATCTATCACACCTACTAAAACTGTAACTCCAACTAATACCATAACACCAACTAATACTGTAACTCCGACTAATACTCAAACTCCATCTATCACGCCTACTAAAACTGTAACTCCAACTATAACACAAACACCAAGTAATACTGTAACTCCGACTATAACACCTACTAATACCATAACACCAACAAGAACTCAAACTCCAACTATAACACCTACTAATACTATTACTCCAACTATTTCATTAACACCAACAAGAACTCAAACTCCAACTATAACACAAACACCAACTAATACACCTACTAATACTGTAACTCCGACTAATACTGTAACTCCGACTAATACTATAACTCCATCTATCACGCCTACTAAAACTGTAACACCTACTAATACTATTACTCCAACTAATACACCTACTAATACTGTAACTCCAACTAATACTGTAACTCCATCTATCACGCCTACTAAAACTGTAACACCTACTAATACTATTACTCCAACTAATACACCTACTAATACTGTAACTCCAACTAATACTGTAACTCCATCTATCACGCCTACTAAAACTGTAACACCTACTAATACTATTACT